>Ga0105355_10000244_pt1 | contig 49125 bp, 42 predicted proteins | sample GOMGulsemesocosm_2_FD_83508 | JGI IMG/M metagenome (GOLD analysis project Ga0105355, IMG submission 83508) | Methane-oxidizing microbial communities from mesocosms in the Gulf of Mexico - GOM9C Gulf of Mexico | ecosystem: Environmental > Aquatic > Marine > Cold seeps | place: Gulf of Mexico...
ATCCGCATCCCTGCGGTAAATACTAAAAAATCATCCCTGATTTTTTCATTGGCCAATTTTTAATTTAAGGCGATAAAGGACGGGAGCGACCGCGTTTCATCGTTCACACATTCCTTAACTGACCAGTATTAGACTTAGCGCTGGGTCTTTTCCACTAGAAAATCGATAAAGGCTCGCAGTGCTGGTCGCGGGTATTTACTGCCTTGATAGACAGCATAAATGTCACCACTTGAGCCTTCATGAAGCGATGACTGCCAATCGGCTAAACAGCGTACCAGTTTGCCCTCTGCGATGAGGTTGGTCATCATCCAGCTCGACATCTGCACAATGCCGCCAGCGTGTAACGCGGCTTCAAGTAGTGGTGTACCGCCTTTTGAGCTTAGATTACCGATCACTGGGATCTTGTGTTGTTGTTTATTCTTTTGAAAATACCAATAGGTACGCTGTCGCTCGTTACTCAGTAGCAGGCAGTTATGCTGACGTAAGTCGTCGGGTACCTTGGGCATGCCATGTTGAGCAACATAGGCGGGCGCCGCGCAGACTAAGGTGTGATTCTTGAGTAACATGCGCGCGCGTAAACTTGAATCGACAGGCTGGCCTATTCGAATACCTATGTCGATATTTTCACTGTTAAGATCGACCAGCTGATTATTCAAATCAATATCAATCTTTACCTTGGGATAACGAGCTAAAAACTCAGGCAACAATGGGCAAATAATCTGACGGCCAAATCCTTCAAACACCGAAATTTTCAGTAATCCTTCCGGTTCGCTATTGGCTTGGCGCATCGAGAAGGTTAATTTATCCGCCTGTTTCAGTAACTGTGAACCGCCCTCGAGAAACTGCTGGCCATGGCCCGTCAATAAAAGCTTGCGGGTGCTGCGCTTAAAGAGCGTAACGCCGAGTTTTTTCTCCAAATTATCGATATTTCGAGCGATGGAAGAGGGCGCCATATCTAACACCATGCCTGCCTTGCTAAAACTACCAGAGTCGACAGTTTGAACAAAAATCCGGATCAAATCTAACATATTCGTTACCTGTTTATCTGTGCGTTTTATGCAAAAGTAATTCGCTTTTGTTAGTTATTCTATGATTTGTTGGGTGTAGTTACAATGGCGACTCCACTCCATTATTGTTAAACAGGATAATTATGTTAGCTAGAATCTCCATTGAACAACTGCAACCCGCCGCGTATCAGTCGATGTTTGGCCTCGAAAAATATCTATCAACCACCGATATCAAACAGTCATTACAGGAGCTGATTAAAATCAGAGCATCAATGATCAACAAATGCGCCTATTGCATTGAAATGCACACGCAACAAGCGCGCAAGGGCGGGGAAACAGAGCAACGGTTATACGCCTTATCAGCGTGGCAACAATCTCCGTTGTTCAATGAGCAAGAGCGCGGCGTGTTAGCGCTTACTGACGAGATCACCGACATCTCAAAAGATGGTCTAAGCGATGACACCTATGCCCATTGCCTCGCTCTTTTTGGCGAGCCACTATTAGCACAGTGCATGATGCAAATTGTCACCATCAACGCATGGAACCGCATCGCGCTGGCAACCAAAATGACTCACCAGCGTTAATGATACGGATGCCAACTGAGTATCATTTTTCTGCACAGGGAGGTGCGATCTTCTATACTTAACCAGAACTCGGCTTAAGCTAAGAGCTATAAATCATAGGGAGATGAGATGAAACGAAAGATAGGTCTGGTGTTAATTATTATTCTATTGTTTGGGTTTGCAATCCCTGAACCTGTGGTGATCCCTGTGCAACTGGCCAGTGCCAATGATTGGCATCGTGATACCTTCTGGTATGAGCCGTGGGGCACGTCGGGTGTACACAAAGGAATCGATATTTTTGCGAAAAAACATACGCCGGTATTGGCGTCCTCGCATTTGATCATCTTATATCGTGGTGAGCTAAGCAAAGGAGGCAGGGTTATTGTCGCACTCGGCCCTAAATGGCGTATTCACTACTTTGCCCATCTCGCGACAGTTCGCCAAGATGTCTCTACATTTGTGCGGGCGGGCACTAACATCGGCGCTGTCGGCGATAGCGGCAACGCCAAGGGTAAAGCGCCTCACCTGCATTATTCGTTGCTAAGCGTAGTGCCAATGCCTTGGCGCATCGACTCTACAACCCAAGGCTATAAGAAAGCCTTCTACCTGGATCCAACTGAATATTTTGGCGATTAAAATTCAGATGTTATCGCTCGCTCCACCTTGACCGTTTGGCCCGTGGTGGTTTTATCGATCACAAATCGTTTTACAAACTGCTCTAAGGAATCTGCCTGTAAGGCGATGTTAGCGGCGGCGCTAGAGGTCTCTTCTGCCATCGTGCTGTAGGTGATAGTGTCGTGCTCTAAATTCTTAATGCCTTGATTTACCTGGGCGATAGTGTCGACCTGTTTGCCACTCGTGTGGGCAATGTTATCGACAATGGTGTTTACTTGGATCATGCCAGTGCTAACGCGGCGTAAGGCCTCATCTGACTTATGCACTAACGCAATACATTCGCCGGTTTTGTCCAAGGACTCGCGAATGAGTTTTTGCACATCCTTGGAGGCGTCGGCAGAACGTTTAGACAGATTCTTAACTTCATTGGCCACGGCGGCAAACCCTAATCCTTGATCGCCAGCGCGGGCCGCTTCAACGGCCGCATTTAGCGATAATAAATTGGTTTGAAAGGCGATACTGTCGATCATCTCAACAATGCGGCTGACATTAAGACTCGATTCCTTTAATTCGTCGATGGCGAGCACGGTATCGCCGACAACTTGCAAACCGTGATCAAGATGGCGTTTAACCTCAATCACCACGGTGTTTGCCTCGCTCACCTTATTTGAGGTATCTTGCGCGCTGCAACTTAGTTCGTTCATACGCTCACTCGTTTGGGTGAGCGTCATCGATTGTTCTTGTGCCTTGCTGGATAACTCGTTGCTGGCGGTGGTGAGTTGACCGGTACCGACAGTAACTTCGATGGCAGACTGCTGAACCTGCATAATCATCGTTTTTAGTTGGTTCAAAGAGCTATTCATGGCTTGGGTCAATTGCGCTAACTGTCCCTGATATTGACCTTCTATACGTTGACTAATATCGTTATCGGCCATCGCTTGAGTCACCTGCTCGATCTCGTTAATTGCTTGCTCTAAGGTGGTTAATGAATGGTTGGTGTGACGTTTTAATTGATCAAATTCACCTTCCATGGTGGCGTCAATGCGAATCGCGAAATTTCCCTTAGCCATCTCTTGAATAACGTTGTTTACCTGGGCTAACGACACGCTCATGGCACCGATCCCGGTGTTAGCAGCTTGTGCAATATCTTGATATATCCCTTGAGAGTCAGTGTTAACCTGCGTGGTGAAATCGCCGTGAGATAGATTCTTTAAGACTGAAGATAAGCCGCCCAGCATGTTGCCAACTTGTTCAATGGTTAAATTTACCCGTTGCTTTAATAGTTTCAAATCGCCGGTTAGTTCTAATTCTACTCGTTGTTCTAGATCGCCTCTCGCCACGGCGTCCATGACGTTATTTACGGCGGCGATAGATTGTTGTTGCGTTGCTAACATACTATTTAACGATTGTGCCATCTGACCAATCTCATCGTGTTGAGTTAGCTTAGATCGCAATGAAAAATCACCACTTGATTCTACCTGCTGTAATATTTGTTGAATATTTTGTACCGGCTCGGTGATCATGCGCACTAGAGTCGAGGAAATGTAAACTAATCCAGCGAGGATAACCGCGATAATGAGGCTCAATTTACCGGCTTGGACTAAGAAAGCATCGGTGACATCATCAAGGTAGACACCACTGCCAATAATCCATTGCCAATCGGCTTGTCCTTTAACAAAAGAGACTTTATCGACCGCCGAATCAGCGCCCGGCCGAGCCCACATATAGTCGACAAATCCAGCACCTTGCTGGTTAACGATCTCTACCATGGCCACAAAAAGCGCTTTGCCGTCAGCATCTTTAATACTTGCCAGCGATTGGCCGTCGAGTGCGGGCTTAATCGGATGCATTAACATCACCGGTTGCATGTCATTTATCCAGAAATAATTACCGCCTTCATAGCGTAGCGCTTGTACAGCGCCCAGCGCTTGCAGCTGTGCCTGCTCACGACTTAGTTGGCCGCTGTTTTCCATGGCAACGTAATGCTCGACTAGGCTATGGGTGGATTCAACGAGGTTGCGTACCTCTATCTTGCGATCGTTTAGTAGTTCTTGCTTAAGATCATACAGGCTAAAAGCGGCGACTAACAGGCAGCCAAATACTGCCAGTGTAACCAATGTCCATAATTTTTTTGCGATACTCAAATCGATAATTTTAGTTGATAACACAGCTATCTCCCTGAATGCTGTTGGACCTTATTCAATGGTATTAATACCTATTTAACCTTAATGATAAAGAATGGTTAATACAAGTAATACTCGACTATCGTAGTAGTTGATATGTAAAGGGGGAATTTGCGCCGAGGTATATTTGATAATATGCTTAAGGTAGGTATAGGGGTACCGCACGAAAATGGCACCCCTAATTAGATTACAGTCCTAGTACTGCCTTGCCTTGTTTGAACGTAATATCTACCGGGATTTTGGCTTTTGACAGCTTGTCGAGATCGCTGGCCAACTCGGCCTTTATTAAACCTTGATCTTGAATTAGCTTGTCCACTTGCGCGTAATCACCCATGCCTTGAATGTTTAGAATAAGCTGAGATAAACTCGTCATCGCGCCGCGCATCTTTTCCATGTTTACCTTGTAATAACCTTGGCTATCACGCTCAAACGCGCCCGCTTGTTGGAAGTAGTTAAAGCGCACCATGTTAGCCTTGCCATGCGCAGAACTTGCGCCAAAGCGTACCGAGCGGAAGATCCCGGCCATGAAGGTCACATAGTTATCTTCGACCACGCCTTCACTTATTTCACCCTGTTTGAATAACTCGGTGATCATGTACAGCCCCAATATATCCGCCTTGCCTTCTTCAAGAGCAGACGCGTGTTCTTTTAGCGCTTGGCGCACGGTGCCTTTGTTATTAATGGTGTTCTTAATGCCTAAGCCATGCGCGACTTCGTGAAACATAGTATTGGCAAAAAACGCATCGAAGGTGACGTTTTGTTGCTGCTCTGGTGCAATCAATACCTTAGCAATGGGCGCTAGAATATGATCAAACTTGGCTTGCATCGCATTTTTAAGTTGCAGGCGACGGGTGCCTTTTTCAAGTTGTACTTGCTCATCGTTGGGCAGGTTAATTGCGATGGTTTTTCCGCCAGCGTTTGAATGTCCGCCATAATAAATCACGTCATAGGCATTTAAGTCGGCATCGGTACCGGGCATTTCTTGCTTAAACTTAGCCTCGACCGGCAGGCCTTTTTGCAGTGCGGGTAAGAAACTCGCAAATTTGGCCAAGCGCTTTGACCAAGCTAAATCTTTCACCAAGACATAGGCTTCAAAAGAAGCGCGATAACCAACCAACTGATCTTCATAGGTTTCGATGGGGCCAATTACCACATCAATCGGGTTGTTCTTCATGTCCATCCAGACAAAATCTGAGGCTTGGTAATCATCGCTTAGCAGCGCGCGCGAACGCATGGTGAGATAATTGGCGAATTCTTTGTCGTCGGCCAAAGCGGCGGATTCGAGTAATAATTTGCTGGCAGTGCGCAACTCTTGTTGATAAAACTTTGAGTAGGGGATACTAACTAACTTGCCACTATCATCGCGGCGCAAAAGTGAATATAAGCCCTTGGCATCGACATCGCTGGTGGCGTTTTCTAACTCTGCTTTCTCGATATTATCAGGGTAAAACTGCGCGCCAAGATGCTTTTCTTGATAGCCATTAATGAACACTTTGTCGCCATCTAAACGATCCCACGGGCCGTAATTGATCCGGGCAAATTCACGGACTTTAACATTGTCAATCGACGCGAGAAAGGTCGCTTTCTTTTCACCAAAGGCCTGCTGCCAAAATAAATCATCCATCACTTCGCTGGCTTCAATTAACTTGCCTAGCATGAGTTTTTGATTGGCAGATAGGTGTGATAAGTCTGTCGTTAGGGTGACTTCTTTGTAGATGTCGAGGCGATTGTTAAAGGCGGGTAACAGGGTGTGTTGCACCTCTTTGGGCGTGACTACTGTGGTCGTTGCCGTTTGGTCACTGTCGTTACAGGCGCTTAAGGTAGTGAGCGCAGCAATACACAGCGCAATAGATGTTTTTCTCATAGTTGTCTCTTTTATTAGTATAATTGGTTGTTATAAAAAGTAGCGATTACCACTTATCTTCATCTTCGTCCCATTTGTCATCATAGGTGGATGGTTTCGGTGGTGGCATTTTTACTTTGTTGCTAAATTTAATCAGGGCGAATTGTGATAAGCCAATGCCCAATACGCCGATGATGATAACGATAATCCAGAAAGTATCCATGTTCACTCCTTTTATTTAGCGCAGATTTTGCAGGTTTTACAGATTTTGCAGGTGTCGCATATGCTGCATACATATTGTCGAGGTGCTAGATGACACTAGGCAGAGCCTTTTGCTAAATTTAATCAAGCTAAGCCGTGATAAACCAATGCCCAATACGCCGATGATGATAACGATAATCGGGAAAGTATCCATGTTCATTCCTTTTCTATAGCGCAGGTTTTACAGATTTTGCAGGTGTCGCATATGTTGCGTACATATTGTCGAGGCGCTAGGTGACACTAGACAGAGCCTTTTGCTAAATTTAATCAAGCTAAGCCGTGATAAGCCAATGCCCAATACGCCGATGATGATAACGATAATCCTGAAGGTGTCTACAATCACTCCTACTGCTTATCACCAATATCGCAGATGTTGCAGACATATTGTCGATAGATATGCGCTAGTTTAGCAATAATTTGTGCTTTAAGGCGAATATCACAACCATTTATTGCCGCCGTTAACCCTTCCTCGGTTAATACCTGCTTAGCTTGGCTAGCAATATTATGATGGCTAATATGCCAAGGCTCGATTGCCACGCCGCCTCGGTCGAAACGGTAGGGCCTAAAAAAGCCATATTGTTCAAGGTTTTCGTCGAGCCAAAGACCTAGCGCTGCCATCGGGCCGTCAGGCGCATATTCCCAAGGCTCTAATCGCAATTGCTCGCGACTTAGCTGAGATGGGCTATAAATATCAATATCACAGCCCCAATGATGGCGACTAGCCCCAGGCAGCGCCGACCAGATCAATATGCTGTCGACCAATTGCTGCTCCGATAATGAGGCAAACGCTAGCGGGTGATTACTGCGATCGTTTAATACGCGCTTACCTAGCGCCTTATTATTCCAAATCGCCAGTTGAGCATCGAACGAGCGGTAACTACTAATGATAGCGATGTCGACACCGTCATTTCTTGCTGCGCGAACCAGTTTATACCAATCATCAACGATTGAGCGATGAATAAGATAACCATCGTCTAGCGCGGTTAAATGCGCCTGACATTGGCCCAGAACCTGAGGTTGGGTGAAGTTTAACGCCATCGCTTAATCCAGTAACAGTTTTTCTAGAATGCGTTGATAAACATCGGTTAGCAGTTCTAAATCGCTAAACTTAACGCATTCATTAACCTGATGAATGGTGGCATTGACGGGGCCCAGTTCGACTAACTGTGCGCCAGTTGGCGCGATAAAGCGGCCATCGGACGTACCGCCAGTGGTTTGTGGGTCGGTCTCTAGCCCGGTAATCTCTTTAATCGATCCCTTAACTGCGTCGAGCAGGTTGCCATGATCGGTCAGAAATGGCAGGCCGTTGTAGGTCCAATCGATGTCATAATCGAGCTTATGCTTGGCTAAGATTTGAGTGACCCGCGTAATTATTTTCTCGAAGGTCAACTCGGTCGAATAACGCAGATTAAACTGAACCTGTAATTCCCCCGGAATGACGTTGCCAGCACCTGTACCGCCATTGATGTTTGATATTTGTAAGCTGGTGGGTGGGAACGAGGCATTGCCATTGTCCCACACTGTGTTGCTCAGTTCATCGAGCGCCGGCATCGCCAGATGAATAGGATTGATGGCAAGGTGAGGGTAGGCGACATGGCCTTGTTTACCATGAATGGTTAAATCACCAGTGAGCGAGCCGCGACGGCCATTTTTAACAATATCGCCTAGGTGATGGGTGCTGCTTGGCTCGCCGACGATGCAATATTGGATCTTCTCGTTACGCGCCTCTAACGTATCAATCACCCGTGTGGTGCCATTAATAAATGGGCCCTCTTCGTCACTGGTGATCAAAAAAGCGATTGAGCCGTTATGGTCGGGATATTGCTTAACGAATCGCTCGGTGGCAATAAGCATTGCCGCCAGGCTGCCCTTCATGTCGGCCGCGCCGCGACCATGGAGCATGCCATCGATGAGTTTTGGCGAAAATGGTGGGTTGAGCCATTTGTCGAGGTTGCCCACTGGCACCACATCGGTATGGCCTGCAAAACAAAATAGTGGCCCGCTGGTTCCTCTGCGCGCCCACAAATTGGTGGTATCTTCAAAAATCATCGGCTCTATCGCAAATCCCAATGGTTTTAAATGCGCGATCATCAAATCTTGACAGCCTTCATCAAGCGGCGTCACTGACTGACGCGAAAGCAAGTCGCAGCTGAGATCAAACAGCTGCTGATCGTTAATTTTTTCATTCATGATTATAGCCCTACAATTTAAGCGAATAGCGCTTGGTATTGATCGGCTTTAAAGCCTAAATGAGCCGCTTGCTCATGAATTAACAACGGACGCTTAATCAAGGTCGGTGTGGCTAAAAATAATGCCTTGAGAGAGTCGTTATCAAGATTGGCTTTTTGCTGTTCGCTAAGCTGGCGAAAACTGGTGGAGCGCTTATTGAGCATCAATTGAGGATCGCTAATCTGGCAGAGTGTATCTAACAATGCACTGTCGAGACCGTCGACACGATAATCATGAAAAGTGTAACTGATGTTGTTGTTATCGAGCCATTTGAGGGTCTTTTTGATGGTGTCGCAGTTTTTAATTCCGTAGATCGTGGTATTTGACATGGTTGATAAACCGATTAATGAAAATTCAACTAATTAAAGCATATCCATCATCATTATTCAGCTTATTTACCAACAACCGCCATAGCCTTAGCCGCTTTTGACGATTAACTGCATCACCTCATCTTCGCCGGCACGTACATTGCCATGATAAGGGGTTAGCTTTAATGCGCCTTTAGTGATCACTAGCGCGACCTTGATCTCATCTAACAGTGATTGCAATTTGAGTAAGTCTAGGGTTAATAGCACCGTGCCCGCCTCGACAATATCGCCGGGCTTTACCTGTTTGGTGAAGCCAACACCGTGGGTACGGATGGCATCTTTGCCAACGATGATATCGATAATCAAGCCATTGGCAGCGCCGAGACTGACGCGATGTCCGGTGGCTGCAATTGCCAACACCTTCGCGCGACAGGGTGCGACAACTCTGCTGCTTAGGGGGGTTATCGATACGCCTTTGCCACACAAGCCTTTAGCGACCAATAGGTCAGGGTGTTGATGCAGCGCCATGCTTTGGCCACTAATTGGGCTTAGCAATGTTTTGACACTTAACTTGGGCTTGGCACTAGCCACGGATTGTTCACTCATCGTTTGGGAAGACTCTTCTATGATTGGCTGATTTGATAATCGCCTTTTTCGAGCGCACTAATGGCCTGATTTAAACAATCTTGCTTGACCATTATATAGTCGGTATCGAAGGTTGATATGGCGAAGATACTAATGTTTTGCGCCGCTAATACCCCGGCGATGCCAGACAAAATTCCGGTCAATGAAAAGTCCAACGGGCCTAACACTTCAAGACAACGCCATCCGCTTTCACTATCGAGGCTGTCTAACGCTAAATGAGAGGGCACCACCACGGAAAGCTCATCTTCAGTCTTGCCTAAAAAATAAATATCTTGTTCGAAAATCTCGCTCACTGGCTTAGTGCTCGCGGCGAAACTATGGATGGTAAACTGCTGCTCCAGTACGGCTAGCGTTTGCTTTGGCATAACTAAATTACTCGTTGTAAGGCGTGAACAATAATTTAGTTTAGCACTGTTATGGCAAAAAAAAAGGATAAGCCAGTGCTTATCCTTTGTAATTCAATCTATTGTTAGACTATTGTTCGTTTTCTGCTGCGGTAAATACATCGGCAAATAACGCGGTTGAGAGATAACGCTCACCGGAGCTTGGTAAGATCACCACAATGTTTTTACCGGCAAACTCTGGACGCTCAGCAATGCGATTTGCAGCGATAACTGCGGCGCCAGAAGAAATCCCAGCTAAGATGCCTTCTTCTTCCATTAAGCGCTGCGCCATTTTAATTGCTTCGTCATTGTCCACTTGCTCGACGAGATCAACCAGATCTAAATCGAGATTACCCGGAATAAAGCCAGCGCCAATACCTTGGATCTTGTGCGGTCCAGGGGTGAGCTCTTGACCCGCTTTCGCCTGCGTGATCACTGGTGAGTTAACCGGTTCAACAGCGACGGTAGTGATGGCCTTGCCTTGTACATTCTTAATGTAGCGACTAACCCCTGTGATGGTGCCGCCTGTGCCAACGCCAGCGACAAATACATCGATTTCGCCATCGGTGTCTTGCCAGATTTCTGGGCCGGTAGTTTGCTCATGAATTTGTGGGTTTGCTGGGTTTTCAAACTGTTGTAGCAATACAAAATGGTCTGGATTGCTGTCATAAATTTCTTGTGCCTTAAGAATCGCGCCGCCCATGCCTTTCGCACCGTCGGTAAGAATTAAGTTCGCGCCCAAGGCTTTAAGCAATTTACGACGCTCAAGGCTCATGGTGTCTGGCATGGTTAGGCTTAACTTATAACCACGAGCAGCGGCCACAAAGGCTAAGGCGATGCCGGTGTTGCCACTGGTTGGTTCGATAAGCTCTTTACCTTTGGTCAGTAGGCCGCTCTTCTCTGCCTCCCAAATCATGCTAGCGCCAATACGACACTTCACACTAAAGCTTGGGTTACGGCTCTCAACTTTGGCAATTACATTACCGTTTGACACTTTGTTTAAACGAACTAGCGGTGTTTTACCAATAGTTAATGAATTATCTTGGGCGATGTTAGCCATAGTTAGGTCCTCGATGTGATCGTTAATGGCTATCTTGCACCATTAATAAGTGAATTTGTACGTATGGATAGCTTAGCGCGTTGTGAAAATAAGTAAAATTACATTTTGTTATAACGATATGTAATAAAAACCTAAGTTCTTATTCCAATATGTCGCAGAGCGTTGCGCCAACATGTGATACTGTTTAAACATCTGTTTAAACTTGAATAAGACAACCAAAATGGCCTTTAATAGCACCGAAAATTATGTAGTTAGTGATGAATTAAAATTAGCAGTACAGGCGGCTATCGCGCTAGAGCGACCTTTACTGATTAAGGGGGAGCCGGGCACCGGTAAAACGATGTTGGCTCAGGAACTGGCCCAGTCACTTAATGCGCCGCTTATTCAATGGCATATAAAATCTACCACCAAGGCGCAACAGGGCCTTTATGAGTATGATGCGGTGTCGCGTCTACGTGATTCACAACTCGGCGATGATAAAGTTAAAGACATCGGCAACTATATTGTGCAGGGCAAGATGTGGCAGGCATTTGATAGCGAAGTGCGCCCAGTACTGTTGATCGATGAAATCGATAAGGCAGATATTGAGTTTCCCAATGATCTGCTGCTTGAACTCGACAAGATGGAATTTTTCGTCTACGAAACCCAGCAGAGTGTAAAAGCCAAGATTCGTCCCATCGTTATCATCACCTCAAATAATGAGAAAGATCTGCCGGATGCATTTTTACGTCGCTGTTTCTTTCATTATATTCAATTTCCAGATAGCGCCCAGATGCAGCAGATTGTTGATGTGCATTTTCCCAACATCAAGCCTAAATTACTCGAGCAAGCGCTAATACGCTTCTTTGAGATGCGCAACGTTAGCGGGATCAAGAAGAAGCCGTCGACCTCTGAATTACTCGACTGGTTAAAACTACTATTAGCGGAAGATATTGCGCCAGAAGTGCTACGTGATAACCAGCATGATAAGTCAATTATGCCGCTCTATGGTGCCTTGCTTAAAAATGAACAAGACATGAGCCTATTCGAAAAAATCGCCTTCTTAGCCCGCAGGCAGTAAAGACATGCTAATTGATTTTTTCACTTGCTTACGAAAACATGAGCTTAAGGTCAGTGTGCGAGAACTGCTCGATCTATTAAATGCCTTAGACAAGCAGGTTATCTTTGCTGATATCGATAAGTTCTATCAGTTATCACGCATGATCATGGTTAAGGACGAGGTCCACTTTGATAAATTTGATCGCGCCTTTAGTGAGTATTTCAAAGGGATCAGTAGTATCGATTTGTTCGATAAAGATATTCCCAATGATTGGCTGCGCAAAGAACTGGAGAAAGTGCTTAGTGATGAGGAAAAGGCCAAATTAAAGGCGTTAGGCTCCCTCGACGAACTGCTTGATACGTTGCAACAGCGCCTAAAAGAGCAAGAGAAACGCCATCAAGGCGGCAATAAGTGGGTTGGCACCGGTGGCACATCGCCATTTGGCGCCCATGGCTATAATCCCGAAGGTGTGCGCATTGGTCAGGCGGGCAATGGTCAAAAACGTGCGGTTAAGGTGTGGGACAAACGCCAGTATGCCAACCTCAGCGATCAACAGTTACTGGGTAGTCGCAACATGCAAGTGGCGCTGCGCCGCCTGCGAAAATTTGCTCGTAGTGGCGCGCAAGATCAACTCGATCTTGATGGCACCATCAAAGCCACCGCCAAAAATGCTGGTTATCTCGATATTAAGATGGTGGCTGAGCGCCATAATGCGGTTAAAGTGTTGATGTTTTTCGATGTTGGCGGCTCAATGGACCCATACATCGAACAAGTAGAACAACTCTTTAGCGCCGCCAGCGGTGAGTTTAAGCATCTTGAATATTTTTACTTTCATAACTGTGTCTATGAGACAGTATGGAAGGACAACGCGCGTCGCTTTCATGATAAGAAAGAGGTATGGGAAATTATTCGTACCTACGCCAGTGATTACAAGGTGATTTTTATTGGGGACGCCTCGATGGGGCCGTACGAGATAAGTTATCCCGGTGGTAGCGTTGAGCATTGGAATGAAGAAGCTGGCGAAGCGTGGATCCATCGCCTAACTAATCATTTTAATAATGTGGTGTGGTTAAATCCGATTGAGCAACAACACTGGCGTTATACCGTCAGTATCGATTATATTAAGCAACTTGTGAATCAGAAAATGTATCCGATGACCATGGCTGGATTAGAGGATGCAATAAAAGCACTACGCTAGGAATGCAATGACCGAGACTAAAGACCGTATTACCCCCACCGCTTTTGCCCCAGCGCCGGTGTTAATGAATTTGCCATTGGCGCGCCCGTGGCGTCGGGCGATTTCGATGTTATGCGATCTAGCGGTGATTGCCTTCTTAACGGAGCTTGGCGATAGCGGGATGTTTTTATTCTTGCTTGTTTTGTGGTTGTTATATCGCTTCAAACTTAATAAATTGTTGGCATCATTAGGGCGATATCGTGCATGGACGGTACGCTTGGCTAGCCTTGTCGTGGTAGCGGTTAGCTTGTTTTTGGTGTTCGATGAAATTGTATCGGTAAATAATTCGAGCGACAAAGTAACTAGCCCGTCACATGAAGAAAGTATCAGCATTAGTCAGGCGATTGAAAGCATTGCCCATGTGGTGAGTGTGAAAGATTGCCACGAGGTAGACTGTTATCAAGAGGCAACGAGTCACTTCATCGCGATGGCGCTGCAAGACGATAGTGAGTTTAGTAACGAAGATGTCACGGCGCTCATCGATGAAAGCTTGCCCAAGGATAAACTAGCGCCACAGCAACTCGCTCAGTTAAAGCAATGGGCTGCTGGCGAACTAGCGCGGCAAAAAACACAAATAGACTCGCTGGAGCCAGCTAAAGCCATTGAAGAATCGGGGATAAACCTTGATGATGAGGATGAGCAGGCGCACGGAATTTCGCCGCTGCGCTGGTTTATCGGCTTTGTTGAAGATCTTGGATTAGGCTTTGGTTTTGCCGCGATTTACTTTAGTTGTTTTACAGCATGGTTTAATGGCCAAACATTCGGTAAAATGCTGCTCAATATTCGGGTTATTCAACTCAATAATACAAATATCAGTTTATGGGAGTCTTTTGGTCGCTACGGCGGTTATGGCGCTGGACTTGCCACCGGCTTATTAGGGTTCTTGCAAATTTATTGGGATCCTAATCGCCAGGCTATTCAAGATAAAATATCGGCGACCGTCGTAATCGACTTGGGACTACAAGATCAAGAAGCCTTACAGATGAGCATTCAATCCTGTCAGGCACAACAAGTGGCTCAACAGCAGCTAACGGAGTAATAATGTCAATCGTAATCAGTGGAACGGGCCTTTATACCCCTCCTTACAGCATCTCAAATGATGAGTTAGTCACCGCCTTTAATGGTTATGTCGAACAATTTAATGCCGAGCATAGCGCCGCTATTACAGCAGGGGAGATGGAAGCACTTAAGCCATCGAGCAGCGAGTTTATTAAGAAAGCATCGGGTATCGAAAGCCGTTACGTGATGTCAAAAGAAGGCGTGCTTGATATTAACGTGATGAAGCCGCTTATTCCTGAGCGCCGCGACGAAGAAATTTCAATGCAGGCCGAGATGGCCTTAGCCGCGGCTAAGCAAGCGATGGCAGCGGCCAATAAGACCAAGGATGATATTGATTTAATCATTGTTGCCTGCGCTTATACGCAGCGTGCTTACCCTGCAATTGCGATTGAAGTTCAGCAACAACTTGGCTGTGGTGGTTGGGCTTATGACATGCTGGTGGCTTGTTCATCGGCAACCTTTGGCATCATGAGTGCATCCAACGCATTACTTGGTGGCACCGCTAAGACCGTGTTGGTAATTAGCCCTGAGATCACCTCGCCACAAATTAACTATCGTGACCGTGATAGTCACTTTATCTTTGGTGATGTGGCGACGGCGGTTATCGTTGAGAAAGAACAAACCGCCACCTCAAAGCATGCATTTAAAATATTGGCTCAAAAGCCGATGACCACCTTCTCAAATAACATTCGCAGTAACTTTGGTCACGTCAATCATTGTGACGAAGAGACGATGCATAGCAGTGATAAGATGTTTGTACAGCATGGTCGTAAGGTGTTTAAAGAAGTATTGCCAATGGTTTATTCGCTTATCGACGAGCAAATGGCTAAGTGCAACTTGCAAGCTTCAGATCTTAAGCGATTGTTCTTACATCAGGCTAACATCAACATGAACACGTTCGTGGCCCGTAAGATCTTAGGCCGCGATCCGGTTGAAAATGAGGCACCAATCATTCTTAATGAATTTGCCAACACGGCATCGGCAGGCTCAATTATCGCTTTCCATCGTCATCATGATGACATGGTTAGTGGCGATAAAGCGATAATTTGTTCATTTGGTGCAGGTTACTCTGCTGGTTGTTTGGTGATAGAACATCTATAATCACCACTAATAACGTGGTGACATGTAATAACAGCAAGCTGTCATGAACCCATGACAGCTTTTTTATGTTCAGCGTGCACATGGATGTGCTAGTTAGAGCAATGCCGGGAGCATATTGCCGAGATGAACGGTCAGGATTTTTGTTCCCGACAAATCCTAAGTACGTGCATCTCGGCTTTGGCATCCTGCGTCGCTCTACCTGCGCCATCCCTGGCTTCGCCTGCACGCAATGCCGCGGTGCCAGGGCGGGAAATCAGTTCCCGACAAATCCTAAGTACGTGCTGCCAAATCCAATAGCGCTAGATTGAGAAAATATAATGAGATTAGATAGATTTTTAAGTGAAAATACTGAGCTAAGTCGCAAGACCGCTAAACATGCGCTGCACCGCGGTGATGTGTTGGTCGATGGACAAGAAGTCAAGAAAGGTGACCTGCAAATAAAAAACCAACAGGTCACCCTAAACGGTAAAATTGTCAGTGAAATTGGTGATCTTTATTTTAAACTACATAAACCTGCGGGTTATGTCTGTTCAACAGTTGATGATGACGGCGAAAGTGTACTTAATTTAATTGAACCAGCACTGCGCAGTGGATTACACATAGCGGGGCGACTAGACAAGGATACCACCGGGCTAGTTTTATTAACTAATGATGGGCAATGGTCACACCGCGTAACCTCACCGCGCCATGATTGTGAAAAAGTGTACCTAGTCACCGTGATGGAAGCGCTTGACCAAGACTTGATTGCGACTTTTGAACAGGGCATTCAGTTAAATAATGAAGCAGGATTAACTAAGCCTGCTCGTTTGCAAATTATCGACTCGACCCACGCTAGGTTGACTATTTCAGAAGGTAAATATCACCAGGTTAAGCGGATGTTTGCGGCGGTCGATAATCACGTTGTGGCGCTGCATCGTGAAAGTATTGGTGATATCTCAATACCGAGTGAATTGACTAGTGGGCAAGCACAGCGCCTCACTGATAAAGAAATAGCACTTTTTTAGTATAAGAGCTGGTTATTTGGTCAGAAGTTAGTATATGATAAATTAAATAAGGATATTTAAACTGACAAGGATTGCCAATTTTTCATGTCTAAATTATTGATTATCGAAGATAGTTTCCTAATCCGTAAAGTTATTAAACACGTTGCCACGGAACGGCTAAACTGTGATTTTGATTTTGCGGAAGACTTCGCACAAGCCAGAGCTCTAATCGATCAAAACGATTATTTTTTGGTACTTAGCGACCTACACTTGCCTGATGCGCCTAATGGTGAAGTGGTTGAATATACTCTTTCGAAGGGGCTATCTACCGTCGTACTCACTGCGTCTATCAAAGAAGATATGCGCAGTTCAATGCTGGCGATGGGCGTGCTTGATTATATCCTTAAGGAAAATAGAGACTCCTACATCAATGCCATTAACCTGATTAATCAGTTATTGCGCAATCGTGATGTCACGGTGCTCGTGGCCGATGATTCTAGATCACTGCGTCAGTATGTTTCTTCACAATTGAAGAAGCTGCTCTATCAGGTGATTGAAGTCAGCGATGGTAAGCAAGCCCTTGAAGAGCTCAGAACCAATGCCAAAATTCGCTTACTGATCACCGATTACAACATGCCAAAGCTCAATGGTATCGACCTCATCCGCCGAATAAGACAAACCCGCTCTCGTGAAGAGTTTCCTATTATTGGACTGTCCTCATCGAGCGATTTGACCTTATCTGCACGCTTCATTAAGCACGGCGCTAACGACTTTCTTATTACACCGTTTATTCAAGAAGAATTTCAGTGGCGCATTCTTAATGCGGTAGAACAAGTCTTTTTGATCACCAAAATTCGCGATGCGGCTAACCGCGATTACTTAACCAATTTATATAATAGACGTTACTTCTTTGCCACCGCGACAACGGCTCATCGCAACGCCGTAATTGACGACGTGCCGATGACCGTTGCCTTACTCGATATTGACCTCTTTAAGAATATTAATGATACCTATGGTCATGACACCGGTGACAGTGTACTGATCGAGATAGCACAGAAACTAAATTTTTGGTTTGAGGAGATGACGGTGGCGCGCTATGGTGGCGAGGAATTTATCATTCTGATCCCCTATATGGATTCGCTCAATGCACTCAACCAATTAGAGTCTTTTAGACGTGATATCGAGTTAAACACCTTTAATAAGGGTCCTAAACAGGTCTTCTGCACCGTTAGCATTGGTGTATGCGATAGTGTGAGCCATCAGATATCCCTCGAAGAAATGATTAATAGCGCCGATATTGCCTTGTATGAAGCTAAAAAACGCGGGAGAAACCAGATTATCTGGCATAAAGAAAAGGAAAAGATGAGTGTCTAATCATTGCTATCTCCAAGCCATTTCAAAGGGCTAGGGGATAGTGATACCAATAATAGGTAGAATATCACCTATCGTAACTCGTCCTATCTTCGTATCATAAGCTCATCGACAATAGTGACTAATTACCTTGGTTATTGATACTTTTCTAAATGCTACACGGTTGCAACTATTCTACTATGGGCAGCCCGATAGCCATGAGTTGCACGCTAGCTTTTATCCTCTTAACACCAATCTTGTTCTAAAAATGTAATTGTGCTTTAATTAACACGATAATAAAAATAGATTGAATAGATTTTAAAATGCGATTAGATATTGAAACGTTAAAAATATTGGATTTAATAGTCCGACTCGGTAGTTTTGCCAAAGCTGCCGACCAATTAAATAGAGCACAGTCGGCGATAAGCTATCAAATTAAGAAGCTTGAGCAGCATTTAGGCATCGCACTCTTTGATCGCAGTAAATACCGCGCCGAATTGACCGCAGAGGGTAGTGCGATATTAACCGAAGGGCGTAAGTTACTGCAGCAGGCACATAACCTTGAAGTGTTGGCTGAGCGATTTAGCCAAGGCTGGGAGCCCCGTCTCGAAATAGTGATCGATGGCGCACTGCCGATGGAGCCTATCATGCGGGCGTTGAAACAATTATCACAAATGGACGTGTCTACTCGGGTGCAACTACGCACTGAATTTTTAAGTGGCGTGCAGCGCTCATTTGAGAAGAACTCTGCCGATCTGATGCTAGTGAAAGACTTTCAGTCAAATCCGTACCTTAGTGCAAAACCCCTACAACCAATGTGTTCACGCTTAGTCGTAGCCGCTGATCACGCATTGGCAACCCTCAAGAATATTGAGCTTAAGACCTTACACGAACATATTGAATTGACCATCGCCGACTCGGGACTCGATGATCGACAGTTTCAAGACGATTTACAATTTGGTGGTGAACGGGTGTTCTATCTCAATGGCTTTATTGCCAAGAAGAACTCGATCTTAATGGGCTTAGGTTATGGTTGGGTGCCGGACTATTTAATTGAAGATGAATTGGCTAGCGGCGCGTTAGTCGAACTAGACTTTGTTGGCGGTGCATCTCACAACTTCACCCCTAAACTGGTCCATTCGTCACAACGGCCGCTTGGCAGGGCAGGGCAATTGCTCAGCGATCTTATCCTTAAAGAGTTCGCAAGCTAAATTATTCGCTTATGCGTGAAAAAAGGGCTAGTCAAATTGACTGGCCCTTTTTGTTAATGGCTACTTTGTCGATGCCTTGGCCTTGGCTGCTTTATCTTTGAGGTTCTTTTTCGACTTATTTACTTTCTTTTTCATCTTCGCTTTGTCGGGCATGCTGGTCTTTCCGCTGAGATGCATTTTCGATTTATTCTTAGCAACCAGTTTGTCACCAATTCCTTTTACGTTGCTTAAATCATCAATAGATTTAAATTTACCGTGCTTATTACGATATTTGACAATCGCTTGCGCTTTTTTCTTGCCGATACCGTTAAGTGATGCCATCAATTGATGCTCGGTTGCATTATTGATGTTCACTCGCACATTTTTATTGAGTGCAGCTTTGCTCTTTTTATTGGTTTTTTTCTTGACTGAGGATGCTTTTGCCTTAGTTTTTGCTTTCGTAGCATTTAACTTCGACTTGCTCTTGGTTTTATTTGTGGCGATTTTATCTTTAGCCGCTTTTTGAGATTTAGTAACCTTGTCTTTGTCTGACGCCAGTGGTGTGGCTGTTGCTAACGTACTAAAACATAAGGCACTACTGATCACACCTGCGATAGCTAATTTAGTTATTTTTGACAATGAAATTGACATGATATGCTCCTTTATTCGCTTATTTGAGTAGTTCATAGGCTCCTTACAACCGCTTAATGCAAAGAAAGCAAACTAATACTAGTACAAAATATTAGTTTGTCTTGCTGGCGAAGAAAAAACCTTAGGGCTGACAAAGTAAACAAATTAAGCTGAACTGATGCTTAATTGAGCTGACAGTTGTTATTTACCGAAAAAGGCTTGCAACAATGCATATAAATCATAGATAATGCGCCTCGGTGACTAGTTGGTCCCCTCGCAATGATACTCAGTGAACTCGGCCAGGCCCGGAAGGGAGCAACCGCAGCTGAGGACTCATGTGCCGAGGTGTGGCTGACTGGTTACCACCTATCCCTTTTTATAAATTTGTCGCTTGCACCATAAGTTGACATATCTTCCCTAATAGATGACATAACTTGCATAATAAGATGACATAGTCTACTTTTGTAGTAAGAAAACTACAAATTGGGTTTTGCCATGTATAGTCGTAAGATTGGTCACTCTCGTGTAAAGAACATCTTTAAGTTTGCTAGTTCAAAAATGGGTACTGTTTATACGGTAGAGTCAGCTCTTGAATTTGATACCTGTTTCCATCTTGAATACTCCCCCACTATAAAATCCTTTGAAGCACAACCGTTCGGCTTTAAATACAATTTTGAAGATAAAAGTTTGCCGTACACACCCGATTTTCGTATTGTAAATCAAGACACCCAAGAGCAGTTCATCGAAGTTAAACCTTTAGCTAAGACATACTGTGAAGATTTTCGAGCGCGCTTTATCCAAAGAAAGATCGCTGCCGAAAAACAGGGTGTAGGCTTAATACTAGTAACTGAAGAACAAATTCGAGTTAATCCAATTCTAAATAACTTTAAGCTCCTTCATCGATACACCGGCTTCCAATCAATAACGCCGATGCAATTGACTCTATTAAAGCTAGTTCAGCGCTTAGGACTAACATCTATAAAGGAAGTTAGTCTGAGACTGAAATTACCTTTAGGTGAGCTTTTAGCTAATCTATTAAGCTTAATATGTCGTGGGATGAAAAGTAAAAAAGGGACACGCATAAAAATCTTGCTAATAAATAACGAGTTATTGAATAAGTTAGATCGTAAGCGTCTGGCATTCGACAACTAGCTAGGGTTAATATCTCATGGCAACATCGCGTCGATGTCATCACGTCTAGTCGCAATGTTATGATCAAGGGATCAGAGTCTGAGGGATCCCCACGAAATTAAAAATTCGTTTGCGGCTCCTCGATTAAGTCGTTTAGTTCCTTTTTCGCTGCTTCCCAGTGTTTCTTTAATAATCTAAGTTGCTTGTCTTGATACGCTCTTAGACCAATAAACTGATTTGATAATACGTTTCGATTTTTTATTGAGTTGGCTTGATATCTGCGATGTTTACCTGTTAATTTCACCGCCAAACCAAGTAGAAATAATAAGTATTGCGCAACTAAAGCGATGAGTAATAGTACTTGCAGACGAGCCGATGATCTAGAACCGCTGGCATTCATATTTAGACCCGTTTTTAGATCTCGAAAGCTCTCTTCAATTTGCATTCTCGTTGCATATATCTTAACTACTTTTTGTGATAATCCATTTTTTTTAGGCAACGATGTTGCTAATAACCAGGGTTCGCTCTCGCGTGCAGCGCAGGTCCTCGAGTTTTTACTTCGCCTAGCGCTATCACCTTTCGCAGTTTTGTCTTTCCGACCTTTAGGTTTGCGATTTATAATGATCATTCTGGCTTCAAAAGACTTTTTTAAGACTTGTAAATATATTCCCAAGTCTTTAGATCTTGCGGTCGCTAGTGGGTAACGCTCTTTGATTGGAAACCATGATGTAGCTTGCTTCTTCTTACAAAGAGTTTTATTTCTAACTCTCCCAACAAAGTGCCAACCTAGTGATTGAACAAGATTAAACCATGGGATCCTAAAGCCAGCATCAGTGACAATAATTGGTTTGCAATCATCCGGTAGCATTGTTTTCAATTGTTCCATAAATAATCGATGGATTTTTGGTTTCTCTTTCTGATTGAGTGGATAAATTTCTTCAAAAAGTGTTAATGAACGACCTTGAGTGGCAAGCTATGCTCTAATGAGAAAATTTCCTTTTCGGTCATCCATATCTGACCAGTCAACATGAATGATAGGCTGTTTTGTTTGACCAATTAATGAGGCGCACATTTGAGTATAAGTAGGTAGTATTTCTTGCTGTAAATATCGATTACTACACAACCGATCAACCCGTTTAATGCGATGCTTCTCAAACGCTCTATTATTAATGTTTCGACCAAGTCCTATTACAGAAAGTGGCGCACCATTGATGGTACTTTCAATGGCAGCAAACAAACTCAAACGGCGAATTTATGCATCGTTGGCGTGATTCTCGTTAAGCATTTTGATAGGATGTGTTTCGCATTCATGGTGTTTTCTCGTGGTTGTTTTTGTTTGGCGATAGATCTGAACACCAAATTCCATGAATTTTCCCTTCTTTTTTACATTACATTGATGTTTTCGTCATATATTCCGTGGGGGTTCGTCAGGGTCAGAGTTGTTGGTTTGATCCCCTGACTATATTTAGTGCTTTACAGTGACACTATTGTTGATTATCTTTTATACAGGATATGTTTTGTCGCAAAGGAAATGCACAATGAATAAACTTAATAAATTTTTTTCAATGCTATTAATCGTTTTATTTATCGAAACGTTGGTGATGTCTAGCATTTATAATACCTATATTGAGGCGTTGGTTATAGGTTTGCCGGCGGTGTTAATACCTCTCTATATGATGCGTTCACTGCCCAACGAAGCGATCACAAGGCACACCACAGCCCTTGCTGTTATGATTTTCTCCTGCCTGCATATTCACCAAACCAATGGGATGATCGAAGTTCACTTTGAAATATTCATATTGATGGCTTTCCTCATTATTTTTAGCGATTGGAAAGTATTTGTTTCCGCCGTCACGTTAATCGCCGTCCATCACCTATCATTTTACTACTTTCAGAGCCAAGGAATGCCTGTGTTTGTCTTCGACAATCAGCGGTTTACGATCTCAACCGTGGTCATACATGCGGTGTATGCCGTGATCGAAGCTTTTGTTGCAGGATTTATTGCTAAGCTACTTGCTGACGATAGTGAAATCGGTAATAAGCTAACGGCGATCACGAAAAGTCTTACCGCTAATCCTGATTCAATAGATTTGAAAATGAGAACTCAAGCAAATGGTAGCGAAATTCTAACAGGGTTCAACAGCTTACTCGCGTTACTCGACAAGGTTGTGGTTAACGTAAAGACGCAAACAACCACTTTATCGAGCAATGCCGACGGTTTGGTTGAGGCAAAAGTAAGTTTGGAGAGTTCATCACAGAACAATCAAGACGCGACCAATAGTATTGCCGATTCCTCAGAGGAAATGGCTGTTACTGTTTCGTCTATCGCTAAAGATACGGCGAGCTTAAGCGCTCAAATACACATGGCTAATCAGTTGACTCTGGAGAGTAGCCAACATATAGATAATATTCGTATTGAAACTGAAAATTTACATCAGAATTTAAAAAATACCAGTCAGGAAATTAGTGAACTTGTTAATGCGAGCAACGTGATCGGTGCTGTGCTTTCTGATATCACGAGTATTGCTGATCAGACTAATTTGCTGGCGCTAAATGCGGCCATAGAGGCCGCTCGCGCCGGTGAGCAAGGACGAGGTTTTGCGGTCGTCGCCGATGAAGTGCGAGCCTTAGCCAATAGAACTAAGGAAAGTACCGATAAAATAGGCTCTACTCTCTCTTTGCTTGTCACCTACTCTGAGAGTTCAACAAAATCAATGGAAGCGTGTATCAAGTCCATTGTTAGCACGACAGAAGTGACGACGCTGGCAAACTCTAAGATTGCACAAGCCTCAACTATTGTCGAATCATCCCAGAATATCGCAACAAATGTTGCAGCTTCGGTTGAAGAGCAATCAGCGACGACCAATGAAATAGCAAAGAATTCGGAGAGTTTAAGGGATACTGTTTTGTCTGACATCAACAATTTACACATTGTTTCGCAAGAGTCAGATAAAATAAAAAGCACCGCGCACGCTATGGATCGTAGCATTGCCTGCTTCAGTTAGCGTGGTTAAGCCGTTTCATGTGGCGATATTGGTTAGTTGGCTTGGATTAACTATTATCGCCGCGGTATTTTTTATTGTGCCGCGCCTAACCGATTTCGATCCGCAACATAAGCTGCTTAATCTACCTGGCCTTCAGGTGATGAAACAGATAAAATTACTGCCACAACTGCGCAACACTGACTTGTCCAACAGCCTAATTCACTTTACATCTAAAGGTTGCCAATGTCGTCAATTTACCGTTCAACATAAGCAACAAATAGACGCTCAGGCTGCTAAAGATAGCCTTAATATTATCAATATCGAGCTTGATCAAAGTAGCATTGTCCCCTCAACTCCAGCCATTGCTATCGTCGATAAACGGGGTGAATTAATGTACCTAGGGCCGTATTCGAAAGGGTTGTCATGCACAAAGTCGGCTGGTTACGTAGAATTAGTCATGAATAACTATCGACAGGGCTTCAATACACGACTAATTGTATCCCAAGCACAAGGATGCTATTGCCACATTAGTTGAAATAAAATCAACAACTCTGCCCCTAGATTCCTGACTCCTTGATTCTTATTGGCTGCAATGCTTGTTGTAGTTTAATCCTTTTAAAAAGGCTCTGCGCTGCCAGCCTAGGGCATAAGCCTTATATAACTTCTTTTCATGTCTTTTTGCACCGGATATTCTTCTGATCAAACTACGAAAAGGTATGATTGATGTCGCCGATGAAAGGGCTTTGACTAATTCATTTGAGGCAGTATCTGATATTTTTTCTGTTAATTTTTTTGATGAGCTAAGCTGTTGCTCGGAGTTTTCTGCCCAATCGGGACCTAATTCGACGCCAAGTTGCTTAATTTCTTGATTGATGGCGTCACAGGTGGCGCTTTCGTCTAAATCGTAAGGGGTTGTGAGGGCCGCTAATACGGCTGGGATTTTTACTTTGCTCAGATTAAGATCGCGCAATGGCGCTTTTATTGCGTCCACGGCTCCTTTTTTAGTCTTGTCTACGTTTTGCGAGTTTAGGCTCGACGAGCACGCCGTCACCGCCATTGATAATAAAAGTAACCCCCCAATCTTATTCGAATCCATTACACTATCTCCCTATAAAAGTAATTGTTAGTATCAATCGTTCACTCTAGCATTAAATAGCGTCCGGTCGTACTCCTTGTCATCTAGAAAATCATGGGGTCAAATCATGGGGTCAGAGTCGTTGAACTTGACCAAACCTTGCTAGCGGGTGACAACATGTTATACAGAGCAGTAGAAATCGGAAAGTCTGCTTAGGCAGTGCGGATGACTAACATGTTCACTTATTAGAGCCTGTCCACGATGGGAGGGTTCTAATAAATCTACGCGAGTCGATAGCGACCAATATTAAAGGGCGCTCCATTGTTATATCTAATTGAATTCGGTTCGCGCTGGCATCGTTGAGCACCCCGGTGAATGTTTAGGTGTATTTTTGAACGCAATACACCTAGTAGAGAAGTTCGGTCGGTGGTATCACATCCTTTCTAGCTGTCACTTGGCCTTGATATTTTTTAAAGAAAGGCAGTGCTGTTTATAGGAGGATAATCAACAACTCTGACCCCTTGATTTGTTTTTAGCTGAGGGAGGTTAAGTCTTCCACCATTTGTTTGCCCAAGCTGACGTTGTTGGCGGAGCCTGATACCGCTGCACGAGTATCTTCTACAATTTGCCCGATGTTGTCTAAAATCGTTTGGGCGTCACCGACTTGCTCTTGTACTTGGACGATGACGGCATCGGCGGCGCTACTGCTCTGGGCTGACAGTGAATGCATTTCACCGATGTTCTCAACAATGGTGGTCGTGATTTGTCGGCTCGCTTCAATGCTGGTGATAACGTGCTTTTGCTGGGTGATGATATTGTCAGAAATACTCATGATTTGATTCATTTCTTCATCTATTTTTTCTGCTGAGTCGTTAGCCGTGCGGGCGAGGGCGCGTACTTCATCGGCAACGACCGCGAAACCTCGGCCATGTTCGCCTGCTCTAGCGGCTTCGATGGCCGCATTTAGTGCCAATAAGTTGGTTTGGCTAGCGATGTTTTTAATCGACTCAACCAATTGTGAAATAGTCTTATTGTTATTGGTGAGTCCCTGTAATAGTCCGGTGAAGGTTGAGATATTTTGTTCGGCCTTAGAGATCTTTCCTGCTAGTTCGTTAAGCTGTTCGATGCTTTGCGCGCTTCTGCTCGATGTCGATTTGGCCGACGCAACGGACACTGCTGACAGTTCAGCAATATCGGTTGATTGTTGTGATAGCTGTTGGACCAACTGATAGTTATTTTCTATATTGTGCAAGCGTTGTTGAGATGCTTGGTTGACCGACGATGCGTTAGCCGTTATCTGTCGTGCGCTTTGTTGCAGCTCGCTCGCGACCAATTTATCAAACATTGCGGCTTTTTGTTGTAATAGTGTTAGTGCGTGTTGATCAATGACTGTTTGATGACTAGCGACAGGATTTTTTTTTGCAAAATACATAACTGATCCAATATGATGGTTAACGAGCTGACTACGGGTTTAATTTAGACGCGACACTGCTATAGGTGGACACCATAAATGGAACTAGATAGGTTAGGCCAATTTTAAATAGGTGCAGCACACTAATATCTCCGGATACAATAACATCTCCATGATTTATCACCAAAAGAATTGTGCCGACAATGGCAGAAACCGTCAATGAGCGCTTTAAGATGCTAGGTTCCATCGCCGTTGTTAGCCACATTATATGCTGTTTCATTGTTTAGTCTTCCCCTCATGGGCGTTGAGTTGTTACGGGGAGTAATATGTGGGTGCAAAGGTATCGTCGCTAACGAATTTTCCCGTAAAAACGTGACCAATGACCGTTCTGGTAATATCACAACAGTATTTGTCGATTGTACAATAATCACGAGATATTAAAAGATGGCAAGGACCGTTATCACCAATACGCAAGCTATATTGAGGTTAAATAATTTTCGTCAGCCATTTTTCATCTTAGTGTTCACTATCGAACAGTGATGTGATTACGCAGTGTTCAATTTCGCGCAGTGGCGATGCTTTACACTGTAATTTCTAGCTGCTTTCTATGTTTAACTTATTGTGTTGTAACGTGTTTGGTCGTTTTTTTATGCTTGGCACGATTCCTGTAATAGACATCGTTACGCAATAACAAAAAAGATAAACATGATGGATAAACCACTCGATGTCAGCATTATAAAAGCGCGCCAGCGTAAAATGGCGCTTAAAGTGGCGAGCTTTGTTGTCTTGGCCGCTGCATCATATTGGATGTTGTCTTGGGCGTTGCAGGCCAAGGTTAGTCGCGATGATATTGATACCGCGATTGTCAGCAAAGCCAACTTCACCACGTCAATCTCCGCTGGTGGAATTGTGGTGCCGATTAGCGAAGAAACCATTAGCAGTCATCTTGACTCACATATTAATAGCGTGTTGGTGCAAGCCGGACAAATGGTGCTAAAGGGTCAGCCCTTATTAACGTTAGATACCCAGAAGTTAGCGACCACAGTCATCACCACGCTAGAGAAGAAAGCGCTCAAAGAAAATGAAATCAACACCAAGCAACTTAATCTTACCGAACGGGTTAATGGCCATAAGGCGCGAATCGAGTTATTAAGCATCAATTTTCAGAGTAGTCAAAGCCGCTTAGTGCGGATGAAAAAACTCGCCAGTTTTCAAGGTGTGTCGGAGCAAAAACTAGTGGAAGCGGGGCTTGATGTTAAGCGCGTGCTTATTGAAATACGTCAAATAAAGCAGAAAATCACCGACTCAAAAGCCGCGACTATGGCCATCATCAAGGGCCTAAACTTAGAGCTTGAGATGTTAAACAAGTCTCATGCTCAAACATTAGCACTTATCCATCGCGCAAAGGTTATCGCGCCGCGCAGTGGCTTGGTAGTGTGGCTCAATAATGAGGCCGGTAGTTCGGTTAACAATGGTGAGGCCTTGGTAAAGATTGCAGATACCAGCGCCTACAAGCTGCAAGCCACCATATCAGACTTCTATTCGAACCAATTGTGGCAAGGGATGAAGGTTGCCTTTACGGTGGACAAAACCCAATACAAAGGGACATTAAGCTCAATTATCGCCAGTAATAAGCCGGGGATTCTCACCTTAAACATCGGCTTACACGGCGACACCCATGACAAGCTACGTCAGAAACAGCGGGTTGAGGTCAATTTAATCACAGGTCAGGTACAAGACGCATTAGTGCTGAGCAAGGGGCCTTTTGTTAAGGGCGCTGGGTCGCAACAGGTCTTTGTGATCAAAGATGATTTGGTCCAGCGCTTTGACATTAATATTGCCGCTGGCAATCGAGATCACTATCAAATTAATCAAGGCTTGCGTGAGGGAGATGAAGTGATTATCTCCAATGTCGCGTTATTTCGCCATAAAACTCAATTAACACTTACTCATTAATCACGGAGCAATACCATGCTTAAATTGAACAATATTAATAAGACCTATCAAACCGATAAAATTGAAACCATTGCGCTCAACAATATTGATTTAACGGTTAACAAAGGCGAATTTATCTCAATCATGGGCCCTTCGGGTTGTGGTAAAAGTACCTTGCTTAACATCATTGGTTTGTTGGATAAGCCTAGCAGCGGCCATATTTTTATCGCCGAGCACAAGATTGAAAGTTATCAAGATAAGGTGGTCGCGTCATTGCGTAACCAGAAGATTGGTTTTATCTTTCAGAGCTTTCATTTGATCAACGATCTGCGCGTATTAGACAACGTTGAGCTGCCGTTGTTATACCGAGACATTAGCGCCAAAGAGCGCCGGAAATTAGCGTTAGCGGCGCTAGAACGTGTTGGTTTAAGCGCGCGGACCGCCCATTTTCCATCACAACTCTCGGGCGGACAGCAACAACGTGTAGCCATTGCGCGCGCAATTGTCGGTAAACCCGATTTATTATTAGCCGATGAGCCAACGGGTAATCTAGATAGCCACATGGGCAACGAGATCATGAAAATCTTAGAGTCGTTACACCAAGATGATGGCACCACCATCGTGATGGTGACGCATGACGAAGCCCAGGCCAAACGCACCCAGCGCATTGTACGTGTTTACGATGGTCAGTTGCTCGATTCCAATAATTCGCCATTGCATCTTCAAGCCAGCGCATAAACGAGGTTTATCATGTATAAAAATTATTTGGTCATGGCGTGGAAAGTTCTATTGCGCCGTAAAATGTTCACCTTTATTAGTCTGTTTGGCATCAGCTTAACGCTTGCGGTGTTGCTAATTGCCAGCACGCTGTTTGATAACTACATATATCCCAATGGTCCGGAGAAACGGGCGGCGAATTTTGTCAACATTAGCGGCGTGGTGTTGCTGTCTAAAAAAAGAAACAGCGTGCAAAATGGTGCGCTGGGTTTTCACTTTTTGGCCAATAATGTCGCACGCCTTAAGACCCCCGAAATAATGTCTTGGTACACACGTAATAGTGAAGTTTCTAGTTTTATTGATAACGATCGTTTGCAAAATTTAATGCGCCGCACCGATGATAAATATTGGCAGATCCTTGATTTTGATTTTATCGAAGGTCGCTATTACACCGCACAAGAGTTTGCTAGTGGCGCCATGGTGATGGTGATTAGTGAAAGTACCAAAGTTGAGTTCTTTGGCAAGCAATCAGCCTTAGGCAATAAAATCACCGTTGCCAATCAAACCTTTCAAGTGATTGGTGTGGTTGAAGATGTTTATGAGCTTGAGCATTACGCGCACAGCGACATGTGGGTTCCTTATACTACGTTTGCCGACACCAACTATAAACAGCACATATTGGGCGATTGGAACGCGCTGCTCTATCACTCAAATACAGCTAAGATCCCAGCCATGCAGAGCGAATACTTGGACTTGCTCGCCAGTGATTTTGTCAGTGTTGATCCCGTTAAATTTGCCACCGCGTATAGCGCCGCAGACACCAAGTTTATCGCATTTAGCCGTCAAATTAGTAGCGACGATGATTATCGAACTCAGTCTACTACCATCGGCAGCGCGCTTTTACTATTAGCGTTTGCGTTTATGGTGTTGCCGTCAATTAATCTAATCAATATTAATGTTAGCCGCATCATGGAGCGATCTTCTGAGATTGGCGTGCGCAAATCATTTGGCGCTACCAGCAAGCAGTTAGTGATTCAATTTTTAATGGAAAATATCTTGTTAACTGCCGTTGGTGCGGTGATTGGTTTAGCGATTAGCACGTTGATTTTGTGGCAGTTAGAGTTGTCACAAGCGCTACCCGGCGCAGATTTTCAATATACGTGGCACACCGTGCTTTATGGCATGGTGATGATCCTTATTTTCGGTCTGCTGAGCGGCGTTTACCCCGCCTACAAAATGTCAAAACTAGATCCCGTTACTGCATTAAAAGGAGGGGCATAATCATGCTACAACACATCGCAAAATTAACTTGGAATCGTCGCAAAGAGAACATCCTGATTATCACCGAAATATTCATTACCATCTTGGTCCTATTTGGCATCACCTCAATGCTGGCGAGTACCTATAATACTTATCACAAGCCATTAGGTTTTGAGTGGCAAGACACGTGGTCTATTAGCATGACGCCCTCCTCGTACCAAGAGAAAGGCATGGACAGTACCATCAAGCAGATCGCCGAGGCTTTGCAACAACAGCCAGAAATTGACCAGGTGACCCTGTCATCTATCGGTCTTTTTGTTGATAGCGCATCGACGCGCGGTGAAAAAATAGATGGCCGTTATTCTACTTACCTGTTGACGCATTTCTCATTGGATAGCCCGGCCAATTTAGGCGTAAAACTGGTCGCTGGTCGTTGGTTTGACCAGCAAGATCAAGGACAGAACTACACCGCGGTGATGGTTAATCAACAGTTTGCCGATGAGATACTAGCGGGCAAAGAAGCGATAGGCTATGAGATCCGGTATGAGAGGTTTACCGTACGCATCGTTGGGGTGTTTGAAGACTATCGCCATCGCGGCCAATTAAGACCGTCGATGCCTTACATGTTTTATGGTCACCCGCTTGATAGCAGCGATGTTAGTCGCTTAACACATATCAACGTGGTGTTTAAACAGGCGCAACGCCCTAATTACGAACAACAACTGCAGCAGGTATTGCAAGGTGTCGCGCCTAACTGGAACTTTCAAATAAACAGTTTAAAGGATTTGCGCCAGCAGCAAATTAACCTATTTGTGACACCCATGCTGATCTTGTCGGTGGTGGTTGGCTTTTTATTATTGATGGTCGCCATGGGTTTATTTGGCGTGTTGTGGCAAAACATTAACCGCCGCACCCAAGAGATTGGCCTGCGCCGTGCACTAGGCGCAAGTGAAGGGGCGATACAGCGGCTGATCATTGGCGAGTTATTGGCACTAACTGGCTTTGCTAGTCTGTTGGCCTTGGTCTTGCTAATGCAGTTACCCCTGTTGGAGGTGATTGATTTGGTGACGTGGTCTAACTTCTGGCTGAGCGTGACAATTGCTATTAGTGTAATGATTTTATTGGTAATATCATGTGCTTGGTACCCTAGCCGGATGGCGATAAAGATGGCTCCGGCCGATGCATTGCATTATGAATAATGGCCTCTAATTGACGGAAAAGAAATGAAGTTTCAAGACAACAGCGCGCATTTAATCTTGGTGGTTGACGATGATTTGTCGGTCACCGCCTCATTAACTTTATTATTAAAGCAACATAAGTTTAGAGTGAAAACGGCGGCGGGTCCCGCGCAAGCACTCGAGATTATCGACCAGCACGCGGTTAGCTGTGTGCTCCAAGACATGAATTTTTCACGCGCGACCACCGGCGAAGAGGGACTGGCTTTGTTGCAACAAATACGTCAGGCACAGCCTCAACTTCCCGTGTTGTTAATGACCGCTTGGGGATCTATTTCACTAGCCGTTGAAGGCATGCGCTATGGTGCCAGTGATTTTATCACCAAGCCTTGGGACAATGACAATTTACTGCGCACCATTGGCACCATTATTGGGTTGGTTAAACCTAGTGTCGATAGCAAGCTTGATCGTCAAACATTGGCGCAGCAATTTGATTTTTCTAATGTCATTGGTGACTCGAGTGCGATGTTGTCGGTATTAAATACCATTGCCCGGATCAGTAAAACAGACGCCTCGGTGCTTATTTTAGGTGATAGCGGTACTGGTAAGGAAGTGATTGCCGATGCCATTCATCGCAATTCCAAACGCGCTGATGCCGCCATCATTAAAGTCAACATGGGCGGGATCACCCCTAGTTTATTTGAGAGCGAGATGTTTGGCCATGTTAAAGGCGCATTTACCGATGCCAAACACGATCGCCAAGGTCGTTTTAGCAGCGCTAATAACGCGACCCTGTTTCTCGACGAAATTGGTGAATTAGACAAGTCGTCACAGGTTAAATTGCTACGCGTATTGCAAGATCAAACCTTTCAAATGGTTGGCTCGTCTAAAAACAGCAGCGTTAATGTCCGCATCATTTGCGCCACAAACCAACAGCTCGAAGGCTTGCTGGCTCAGGATCTGTTTCGCGAAGATCTGTTTTATCGGATCAACCTAATTACCATCGAACTGCCACCGCTGCGAGAGCGCATTAGTGACATTCCATTATTAGTGCAACACCATTTAAGTAAGGTCAGTAGTTTGTATGGCATCGAGCAAGCGAGCATTACACCCGCTGCCATCGCGTGGTTATGCCAGCAACCGTGGCCCGGCAATATTAGGCAGTTGTGTCAAACTGTTGAACGAGCTTTATTGATGTCGGGTAAGCGTGAACTCGATATTAACGATTTACAGCCTAATCGTGCGAGCACTGACAACAGCGACTCTGCCTTTAGTATCGGTGAGGTCACGCTCGATGAAATGGAAAAACTGATGATAGAGAAGTCGATCACGGCCTACGCCGGTAACATATCTAAAGTAGCTAATGCTCTTGGGTTAAGTCGCGCTTCGCTGTATCGCCGCTTAGAAAAACACGGGATAACACATTGAGCCTAAAATTTAAGTTTTACAGCCTGATCTTTATCTTGCATGGCGCGCTGCTAACCGGTGCGTACGCTTATCTGCCCGACGAAAAGATGGTGTTTTTTGTGGTAGAACTATTTCTGGCGCTCAGTTTGTGGTTGTTTTTCGTGTTAACAAAGAAGATTTTCGCGCCGCTTGAGTCCATCGCAATTTTTCAGACCATCTTAAAAGAACAAGAGTTTTCGAGCCGCTTTAGCCAAACCGGTAATAATGAGCTCGATGGGTTACTGGGCTCTTTTAACTATATGTTAGATCAGCTCTACGCCGAACGTCACCGACTCGGTGACAAGCAAGGCATGTTACAAAAATTGATGGACGCGCTGCCCCTGAGCGTAATGGTATTAGATTATGATGATAAGCTGAGTCAACTCAATCCTGCGGCCTGCAAGCTATTTGGTTTAAACGAAAATCAACCGGCATTTATTGATCAACCGCTGCGCGTTATTAAGCACCCGTTGATATCGCAACTGGAATCGCTTGAATTGGGCCAATCAAAATTGCTGAGCGATCATCAAGGAAAACGCTATCGCTGTCATCGTAGCCGTTTCACCGATCGCGGTTTCGATCGCCAGTTTGTGATTGTGCAGGAGTTAACCGATGAATTAAAATCAAGCGAAAAGAAAACCTACGACAAGCTCATCCGGGTGATGTCACATGAAGTGAACAATACCATCGCCGCCTCTAGTTCGGTATTACGCTCTTGTTTATATTACAGCGACCAGATAGAGAGCGATGAGCGCAGTGACTTTGAAACCGCGATTAAGGTGGTGATAGAACGCAGCGACAATCTCAATCATTTCATGCAGGAATATGCCAAGGTGGTGCGCTTACCCGAGCCAACCCTAGAAAGCTGCAATCTATATCATCTATTATTGGCTCATCAACGGTTATTGGCCGACCAACTAACTCAGGCTAATATCACATTGTCATTGCCACAAGATGGCGATCAAATAAGTAATATCAGCGCCGACAAAAAACAAATGGAACAAGTGCTGCTTAACATATTGCATAACGCCATTGAGTCTATCGGCAGCGACGGTCAAATAAGCGTGCAATTTAGGGGGAATCAACAGGGTTTAACGGTAAAATTCATCGATAGTGGGGCAGGTATTACGCGGGATAATCAGCAGGATTTATTCACCCCATTCTTCACCACCAAAGCCGAAGGTCAAGGCATCGGCTTGATGCTGACCAGCGAGATCCTCAACGCCCATCAATTTGAATTTTCACTGCAAAATAGAATAGACCGCCAAGGGGCTTGTTTTGAGATTATCTTTAACATGGTAGGTAGTTAGGTTTCGGCAAAAAAAAGGGGCCAGTCGATTGACTAGCCCCTTTTTTTTATTGTTATTATTGCTTCACTTTAATGCGCTCAATATCGGCCATTAAATTCTTCGGCTTAGGGGAATCTTCTCCCATGACGAAATCTAACTGCACATATTGATCGGTTGCGCCAGCGGCACTTGCTTTGTATTTCCATTGCTTAAGGGCTTTTCTACTGACCTTGTCAAAAACGCCCTGCGGCACAGATTTAACCACCGAGATGTTCATCACACTGCCATCGCTCATGATATCAAACTGTAATACCACCGAGCCATTAACCTGGTCTTTTGCTGCTGCTATCGGATAACGTGGTTCGATTCTAATCTCAGGGTAAACAGCGGCTTCCTTAGGCGTCGGTGGCTCTGGCGCCGCAAATGCAACACTGGTGATAAGCAAACTAGCAGCGATGCCTGCGATAGCTTGCGCGGGACGATTTACTAAGCGGTGGTTTTTTAACATGCTAATTCGTTTAAACATAATATTCCTTTGGGTGTAGTTAGAGTCGATACAAAGACGATGTTGTGCGCTTTGGGCGCAGTTAATCAACGCTTTGCCATATTCAACACGCTCATTTAAGCTTTTATTGTTGAGAACGTGGGTATCACAAGCAATTTCTTGGCTTTTTCTAAAACTGCGGTAGCCAAGCCATGCGATAGGGTTAAACCAACAACAACTTAAGCCGATCACCACCAACACATTGACTAGGTTGTCTTTGCGTTGGTAATGGCATAACTCGTGCTCAAGAATCAGTTGTTGTTGCTGTTGGTTATAAAGGGTGTTGAAGTTAGTTGGTAACACCAACTTGGGCGATAAAACACCGGTTAACATTGGACCAGCGACTTCATCACTGTGATAGGCCGCTAAGCCCTTGGGCAGCACAACTATCAAGCCAGCGCTGGATATAGGGATTAACTTATGCTTAAAACGGCTGCGCAGGGTACTCACTAAGCTGATTAACCCCACGGTTAGTGCGCCGATTAGCCACAACACTTGCCACGAAATTAGTTCGCCAACTTGTGCACTTTGTGTATTGAGACTAATGATATAACGGCTGATTTCACCGCTTGAGCCGGTCGCAAAAAACTGCGGAAAGCTGTTAACCACCAACGCCAACGGAATAAGCAACCACAATGCATAACTCATGGTGCCACCGAGATAGCGACTGGTGCTTCTTTCATTGAGTATCAAGGCGGCAACGACGATAGTTAGCAGCCATTGTTGCGTGAAGATCCAACTAGCCATTGTCTTTCTCCCATTGATTGATCAGTTGCTTTAACTCATCGATATCATCTTTGGTTAACTCGTCACTCTTAACAAAATGAGAAACTAACGGGGTTAAGCGTCCGCTAAACATACGTTGTAATAGGCTTTTACTTTCTTTAAAGGTGTAATCATCACGGGCAAAAGCGGGTGAATAAACATAACTACGCTGTACTTTTTCAAAACTGATCGCTTCTTTTTTTACCATACGACTAAGCAACGTCTTCACCGTTTTTTCATGCCAAGGCTTGTCGTTGTTGAGGCGCTCGATGATCTGTTGCGCGGTAGCAGGGTGGCCCTTCCATAACGCATCTAGCACATCAAACTCAGTCTTACTTATTTGTGTCATTCTCGATTTCCTCGACCAGCTAAAATTATTGATTACAGGTGTAGTTCATGAGCTAAGGATTACATTTGTAATATGTTAAGTCAAGGGTCTTTGTGTAAGTCGCTGCTGCTGGCTTAATCACATGAGCGCATACTGGTGCCTGCAACCGTGACATAGGTGCAGCGTTTACCATCGATGTTACCGCTGACCACGCTACCATTTTGTGAATTGTTGATGATGGTTCTATTGTTTTGTTGCCGCTGTTGGGTCGGTGGGACCGAGTTCTGTTGCGCGGCTTGATTGGCAACAATGGTTAAGACTCCCATGACCTGTTCATTGCCTTCGTGGCCCCACTGACCTGTTTGCAGGTTAAGCCAGTAGTTGCCATTATTGACGATATTGCCGCTCACCTTATCAAGCAGCGAAATTCCAGTGTTAGTGAGGTGTTCACCGTTAAGGTGAATGTGACGTTGCTCTTGTGCTTGTGCGCTGGAAACGACGAGCAATGTAGTGACTAATTGTAATCGTTGAAATTTATTCATGATGAGCCTCTTGGGTTGTTGGAATTATCGAAAAAAATTGCCATTTGCTGGTGGCTACTACCTGCCCTGTGGCGTTGAGCGCGTTGATCCGCCAGCGATTATTGCTATTGACCTGCAGCGGCTCGGCTAAAATGGCCAGTGGGGTGTAATGGGATTGGTGGGGCTTGAGCAATGCCGAAAATACAGGGCCTTGTCGATTGAAAACCTGCAGTTGATAGAGCGAAATATTGGCCCGTGGTCGCCAAGAAAACTGTAATTTGGCGAGGGGGATCGGCGTGTTTTCTCGCGGTGATAGCAATTTGATGTGATTGCTTGCGTGCTGTACTTTCGCTGCGTCGATGGCAACACGGCTGGCGACATAATAACGCAGTGGCGGCAATGGAAAACCGGCTACGCCGCCATTATGAATCACACCAAAGCCGGTGTCTGAGTCGCCTTCTTTGTCTGGTGTTGCCTCAATTCTTAATAATAGTTGATAAGGACCGATGATCTTATTGGGAATGTTTTTCCGATTGGGTCCGGCGATGGTTATTTTTCCCGTCGGTGGCAACCCAATATTAAAACGCTCAAGCAGGGTGTAGCGACGCTGCATAGCGCGTTGTTCGAGCGGTAAGCTGGCTTGGCTGAGTAAGTCAAAATCACTTGGTGATTGCTGCCCTGGTTGCACCACCTCCCAACGCCCCTTGAGCCGTCCAGATCCCGTATAAAAAATGGTGGCGCTAACGGTGGGGGAGGTTTCATTGGTCGCCAATAAGTGAACCGATTGTGGTCCTTGCATCGTGTTGAAATAGGGGATCACCTTGGTTAAAGAAAGTGGCACGCGCGCGCCGCCACCAGCCATACGACAGGTAACACTAATGTATTGGTCGGCGCCATTGGCCGAAAATTTTCTGACATAGAAGAAGCTTGAGTTTAACCCGCGCTGAGCATCTTGATAGGCGCGCCTGATCACCGACGCAGGAATGGTCATGATGTCGGTAAAATTGGTTGAATTGGCACTGCGGCGTGACAAGTCGAAGGTGATTGGCAGCCGGCCATAAATAGTCCCAGTGACACAAGGGTTGGTGTTACTTACGGTGTTGGCGGCGGTGGTGAGCTGGCCGCACCAGAATCCCGCGCTCGCTATTTGCCCGGCAGTGTCCCTAAAAGTAAGGTGAACACTGGTGGCTCCGCGCGAGCTGACATTCACACCAGATGGGTGCACGACAGTGACGCCGACCACTTGCGCCGCAAAGCTAAGGATTAAAAAAGTGCCGAGGACCTTGAAAGAATGCATAGTAAACTCCTATAAACAGGCTGGCGTCACTTAAAATTTAAGAGATAGGCCGGCGTTAATTGACCAGCGGCGAGAACGCTGGGTCAACAAGAAATCAGGCTGGTGGCTGTTGTTATGCTGCATAAAATAGCGCAGGTGCCATTGCCCGTGCAGTGGCGGTTGACCAAAGAGTGGCAGCTGCATAGCCTGATTGAAATTGATGTCAGCGCTGAGGTTTTTTAGTTTGCTACGGCCGATTGAGTCGTACTCGTTGCTGAAGGCCAGCGTGATGGCCAGCCCAGTATCTTGACTGAGCTTAAAGTCGCTATTAATGATGCCGCCATTGCTGTAACTGACCATGTTTTGTTCGATGTCGGCGTGGCGCGCGCGCGACAGAGTAAAGCCGATATTATGTTTGCTGCGCCATGACCGCTGCACGTTAAGTTGGTGGTTGAGGCTGTTAATGTCTGCCAGCGTACGGCCAGTTTGTAAGTTATTGATGCGTGAATGATTGACGCTATATTCAATGGCAGTTTTGGGCAGTTGCCAATCGAGGGAGAGCTGTGTTTGGCGGGTCTTTTGGTCGGGCAGGTGACTTTGGCCATTAAACCCTGATATTGCCTTGTCTGGTGAGTTTATCGCGTACTGATGCACCGCGACATGGCTTGCTTTAAGGCTCGGTAGCCACAAGTGATTGTTGCGCTGGAACAAGCTTGCGACATTGAACTGGCTCTCGTACTCGATAGTTTGAGTTTTGGTGGTCAGGAGGCTAGGGATATTGTCTAGGTTGTCGCGAGTGCTCTGTTGTTTAATTTGCCAAGTGATGTCGCCAAATTGGCCATTTACCGTTAAGGAGTCACTTAGGGTGTCGGCACTTGAAAAGTCGCTGATCGATTTATACAGGGGATCGATACGCTGGTGCTGGGCCGCTAATGTCAGGGCCACTGGCCAATCGTCTTGTTGCTTGGGGCTCAATATCTTCGCGCTGATGGAAAGCTGATAAGCATGGTCGGTGCGTGATTTTAGCGTGACTAACTCAAGCCCTTCGCTTAGTGCGTCATCGCGGCCATTGCCAAAGCGGCTACTGGCATAGCTGGCCTGGGCGCGTAATCGTTGGTCAAATCCTTGTAGTGTTAAATTGGCGGACCAACCTTGGCTATGCTCGACATCGGTCACTTCACCTACTGCAAAGTCGGCTATCGATTGCACATTGGCATCGATGGTACTTATCTCTAGTCGCGCCTGCTCGTCGCCAAGCAGGTCGATGCCTAAGGTAGCTGCGCTAATGTTGTGGGCTGAAGATCTCAGGCCGGTAATATTGCGCCAACCGACCATGGCGCTGCCGTTCTGGCTAGTGATAGACAAGTCCATCCGTGGATTGAGGCTAAAGTTGGCGCTAATTCCTCGATTGTCGATGCCACCTATAAGTAGTGGCTGTTGGGCGAAGCTGACATGGCCCAGTGCTAGCGCTAGCTTGTTATTGCGGTATTGAATGAGGTAATCACTAAGATCGATCCGCTTTGCCTGCTGCTGCTCTTGTGAGAATAGCAGTGCTTGTTCTTGCTTGGTGACGCCAAGCATGTTGGCATTGGCGCTTAGCTGCCAATCTTTTTTAGCCAGTGCGGCAGTCATGGATAACTGTAAGGTAGCGTGAGTGTCAGATTGTGAACTCTGCGATGATTGCTGTTGTATATTTGTGGCAACGGATAGGTCGCCATCGAGCTTTATCGATGCCTGCTGGTAGCCGCCTGGGGTTAATATATTGATTGATTGGCGTAGGATTTCGTTGCTGCTACGGGGATCTGCCGATTGGTAGACCACGAGTTCGTGTTGACCCGCGGGCAAAGGAAACTGGCGTGGGTTATAACGAAAGCTGGTGTCACTTATTTTAACAAATAATACGCTACTCTCTTGCTGATCTATCACGAAGATAGGGCTTGATGTCGCCTTTGGCAATTGAATTAACAGTGAGTCGGTCGATCTGATCCATCGTGCTTCTTGTGCAAATGTTGGCGGCGAAAAAATTAAAATGAGGCAGCAAAGAAGGACTGGACTAAAGGTGTTTGGGTTGACATATCCAATGTTCATTGTTCGCTCCTTGCTGTTTCCTTGAAAAAGGGACGAGACCGCAGCAGTGTTACGGTCTCATTCGGGTTATCTAAATTTTACGCTTGGCGGCGCAATTTTTAGTTTACCTGGCTTAACACAACGGTCTTTTTTACCCGAATAATTTGTTTTGTAGACATAACCTCGCGGGCAACGGAGTGGGTTATGAAAATGCTCACTTCCGGGGATCAAGCCGCGTGCTCCACATTTGTCTTTACCTGATTTGGTGTAAGGAAAGGTACCGGCACTGACGCCTAAAACAGTTATCGATGGGCACGAGATTGGTTTGATTGCGTCGCCGGTTCGTTTTTCGCAGCGAACTCCCGATCTGGCTCGATTAATCTTAAAGCTGTACCCGCTAGAACATTTAAAGTAAGAGGGCCCCGAGGCCGCCTCCACGTTGAAGCTAGGCGATAGTGAACTTGCAACGATAATAGTGGCGACCAGCATGCTACATTTTTTGATATCCATGAGTATTCTCCATTAGTGATTAATGGCGCCAAATAACGGTGGGATTAGCGCCGGACTTAATCATTAAATAATTAGGGGAATGGCGCTTGAAAGTTTCATGAAATAGTGTGATTTAATATGAATGGTTTAACTATTAATAGGTTAAGTAGTTCACCTTGCCTCGTTTATTGGTGGCAACTGACTCAATAAAGGCATTGAGGTATCGTTGATGGTCTGCATTCCACTGCTCGCCCAACTGTTTTTTAATCTCTTTAGCCTCTTTTACGGCCCGATTGTATTGGCCGAGTTGATGCTGATAGGTGGCAGGCAACATAATAAACCAAGGCCTAGGATCATTCCATTGTGCCTGCTGCACAACCTTAAGATAGCCAGTGGCTTGGTGTGGTTGCTCTTGATGTAAATAAAAAAAGGCGCTAAGCGCTGCTGAAAAAGTCCTTGGGTAGGCGTAATCGTCGCTGTGCTTAAATGTTTGTGTCGATAACTCAATGGCCTTGGACAGATCATGTTGTTTGAACGCGATGATGGCCAAATCGGCATCAACTAACAATGCACTCTCAATGTTATTGATCTGTTGGTAGATGGTTTTTATTTCTTCGAGTTGACGTATCGCTTGTTTAAGGTGGCCCTGGGCTATCACTATACCCACTAGCTGGTGTTTGGCCATCGCAAGGTAATGACGACTGCCTAATTGTCGAAACAGCGTGATCGCTTGTTGATAAAATTCTGTGGCTAAGGCTTGATCCCCGCTCCCGACCCACACTGTATTGCCTAAATTATGTAATGCCTGTGCACTGCGCAGTAGGTAATCGTGACGCTGGTATTGCGCTAATGCCTGCTTTAAATAAGAGATGGCTTTAGGGTTGTCGCCAAGCGCCAGATAGCCGGTGCCAAGATTCATTAATTGATTACCGATTTCTTGTTGATCGTTTAAGGCGCGCGCTTGGGTCAGCAGTTGATGTGAGATGGCGTTGGACTCGGCGAGTTTTCCTTGCTGATAAAAAATATTTGAGCGGATACTATCGATCGCCATTTGACCGCGTTTATCGGGATTGAGTCCTTGCACGTAAGCGATGATCTGACGGCTCTTCTCAACCTTGTTCTGGCGCATGAGCGCGTCGGCCTTGAAAATGTTGGCCCAGATAAACTCGGGTTCCTTGGTTAGGGCCATATCGAAGTAGCCAATCGCGTCGGCATAATCGGCGCGGTGGAGATAACTCATCGCAATCGCGTAATCTTGGTTGGCTTTGTTATTATCGGTGTAAGTATCGCTCAAACTCAGCCGTTCAGGTTCTGGTGGCAGCAGTTGGTCAATTAAATGTTCCAGCAGCATCTGCGTACATTGCAATATATCATGATGAATGAAGCTAAACTCTAGGGTCGCTTGGCCACTGCGCGCTAAGGTATAGCTAAGTTTTGGGGTGTTATTATCAAGCGAAAAACGTAGCGAGAGTGATTGTTTGCAGCCTAAGGCCTGACAATAGCGGCGATGAGCCTCTGCTGGTGGTGTTTTATCATCGTTAATTGTGATGCTTGCCAGTCCCTTTAGGGTATTTTTAGTACTCGTCACATTGAGCTGACTATAACCTTGCAGGTATTGAGTGACCAGACTCATCACGCCATATTCAATCCAAAGATCTTGCGGATCTTGGCTGTTAAGCGTCACCGGCCATACCATCAGTTGCTCAGTCCCTACGTAAACGTTGGTGTTATTAAGTGGAGCACGCCACCAAATAATGGCTGCAACGAGAGCAACGACCATGATTATTGCACTCGTGACATAATTTATGCGGCGGGGCGTATCCACCAGGATTGGTTTATTGGCTGGGGAGTTTGGCTCGATTGGTTGCTTGTATACGGTCAATGAACTATCGAGGCGAAATCCCTTACCGCGAACCGTGTGTAATAACGTTGGTTCTTTACCATTATCGCCAAGGACTTGGCGAGTCTCACTGACAAGGTGTGATAGTGAGGACTCACCCACGATTTGCCCCGGCCACAATGCATCCAGCAAATAATCGCGACTAAATGTTGTACCTGGCGCTTCTATCAAGATTGCGAGCAAGGCAATAACCTTATCTGTGGCGTCGATCGCTTGATCTTTTTTACACAGCGTTGATTTATGGCTATCGAGTGTAAAGTCGTTAAATTGATAAACGAAATATTCTTTAGTCACTCATTTCTCCCTGCTTTTTAACCGACATGCGGTTTTTATTTAGCTTAGCTAATGATTGATAAGTGTGCTGAAAATATTTGTGACTAGCGAATCATTGTCGATGAAAAAGCAAGTTATCCAGAGCATCCGTGATAGCCGCTTTACTGCGCGTTTGGATTATATTCCTTTTTAGTTTAAGGCGATAAATAACAACCAAGGCGCTATTTCCCCATGCTTAACCGATTACCTTATCTATGCAGTGTGCAGCGGGATACCACTGCTTAGCATCGCTTGGATGAAAGGTTTTCTGAGCTGCTCTTTGGTGTGCGGAAAAGCACGTTGATATAGATCTACTGAGTATTTAGCTTGAAGCGATAAGGCTTTATTGGCGTATTGTGTTGCCTTACCTTACTCGACTCACCAACTAATTGCAGGCACGCCGCAGCGACAGCGTAGGTGGTAAAAAACGCATTAGGATCGTCAGCAGCAATGAAGCTTACCGAGGCGGCGCGTTGAAACTCTCCTTGATTAACCAGTAATATTGCGCGCATGCTCATCGATGAAAACTTTAATGGATCGTAGGGGTTGAGACGTTGCGCCTGGTTTAAATTGAGTAGCGCTTGACTGTCATGGCCATTGTTTTGGCGCCGATGGTGTTAAGCGTTAATCAGTCAATGGGCGATAAAAACAATCTGCGGCATTGCGCCAACAGATTGTTTTTATCACCGAAGGTTATTTAAGGACCGGGAAATGCGTATCGATTAATCCTTGGTTAACCCGTTGTAGTCCTCCGATAGCTGCTATGCCATTGTCGGTAAAGTTACTCGGCTCGACCGGGCTAGTCTGCGCATTATCAACCATGCCTGTGCGTTGAGTAAAGTGGCGATTATTGCCATCATTCATTAAATCATTGGCAATCGACGGGTTGTTATGCCCCGTTGGAATGAGCGTCCATAACAAGGCATGACCTATTTCATGGGCCAGAGTCTCACCAATTAATCTACCATAGAGGTTAGTCGCAAATGTTTCTAAGGCCACATTGGCGCCCAGTCCCTGCGACGCGAGCTGAATAAGCAGTGCCTGAGTGGTGACATCTAACCCAGTGGGGTCTTGTGAGCCAGTGGGGAATGCGTTATCAAAGGCATTGGGATAAATATCGATGGTTCTATTTGGGATGATATTACCGATTGCCCCCGCTGGATTTTGCGCGATACCTGTCATTAACAAACTGGCCGCATTTTGGTTGCGAATGACTGCCGTTGTTAATACCGCTGGGGTGAGATGGGCAGGCGTCGCCTCAGTGAAACTGCCCACATTCCATAATGTTCTGACATTGATATCGGCTAATAACGTATCACAGGTTAATTTGGCAACATCAATAATGTTGTTTTTAAAGGGCAACAGACCCAAATCGGTCAGTGCCTGATCAAATTCGCCAGCATCTTCGTTAACTGTTACAAACTGTGGAATACTCAACGGTAGTTTAATGCTTTGCAGCACTTGGTTATCTCCGTCACGCACACTAACATCGATCTCGCTAAGACCTGGTGTTATGCCTGAAATAGACACTGTCTCGCCAGTGGATATGTTAGCACCACCTGTTAGGGTCATATCACCCTTGTGGGTTGGTGGCACGGCCCAACGAATCGATCCGCCTGCAGGCATATTAGAGACCCGAACAGAGAATTGGCTAATGCCTGTTTTGTCCCCTGCGCCAGGCGAACCGATGGCTGCTGGATTAAAGCTACGTGCACTTGGGGTTAGGTCGCTATTTTCGATGATGCGAATCAGTGTTTGTCGCTGGTCATTAGCGACAGATACTGTTTCAGTGCCATCGGCGCCACGTGTTACTTTGACGTTGCCTCCGGCTGAATTACTCGCATTGGTGATTGCTTTTTTGATTTCAGGCGAGCTGGTTAATGGCGCAGCATCTTTCTTGCCAACAACACTAGACGCTGCATCGGTAAACGAGTCTAGTACTTTGACTATTTGTTTATTGGCCTCTCCATCTGACAGGAAGCCTTCCTTGTTGAGTTTTTTAATTTGTTCGATTTGCTTCGCGCCATCTTTTTTCTGATTGGCCATCACCGCAAGGCTGGCGAAGTCTTTAGAAATTCCGGCGAGATCGGTGACGCTTTTAGAGGTTGTGTTCAAGGCGCCTAACGCATTTGCTTGGGTGCCTTCCAATCCCGTTAGGTCTTTAAACACGCCACTCTTTCCTAATAACTCAAGCGCTGCTGCGATGCCGCTTGGGTCGGGCAAGGCTGCTGGTGTTTGCAGGTTGATGATGCTGGCAGGCAAGTCTTTTACTTGCAGGTTGCCCGGATCGCTGCGTCTACTTGCCGTCGATACAGGATCAATCGCTGTCGGCGCCGTGCCGCATGGTTCATCATTGAAGCGCCAATGTTTAGTCTCATCAATTTCCTCACAGCTGTTACAGTTGCCCATCACCGATTCGGCATAAACGCCTTTGGTTGGCACGCTAACCCGATAAGGGTCAAGCGGCGTGGTCGGTTGATAATGTTCAAACAGGTTGGCTACGTGTTTAAACACAGGATCTAGCTTTTCGCCAGGAATGACTTTTAATACGAGGTTGTTTCCTATCACTCCCATGATCTTGTTATCAACCACGCTGGCGACACTTTTTTCGCCGCTGTGCGGGGCAATATAACCATCCAATAAACAAAACAGTCGGCTAGCGTCCATCGAAGACCAAATAATTTTGTGTGAGAGCTCTAAGTGCTCGTTGAAAAAACTTACTAACGCCGCCGCGGCTTCGCGATCTTCCTTTCTCGGGTTTTTATTTTCTCGGTGATTAAGCGGGGTATATATGAGGGCCGCATCGGTGACTACATTGCCCTCATCGTCTTGTGTATTGATGATGTCGTTGTTGACCCTGCTTTTTCGCACAATGTATTCGTTTAAATAGGGGGTGCGGTAGCTCAAATAGGCAGAACGTAAAATTATTGTTGAAAATGATTTTACTTCAGTATTGGCTCTAAAGCGTAAATGCTTAATTTGTTTACGGGTAATTTGCTGGGTGGCGCTGGTGGCAATGCTTACTTTGAGCGCCACCCCTTTGCGGTAACTCGATAGCAAGGTAAGGTCTAAGTCGAGCTCGCGTTCTGCACCATCATCGGCAATGGCAAAAATAGTCATGGTATCGATAAATCCTCTGACAATATCAGGCACATATTGTTGTTCAAAAAGTCGATCCTTTTCGGCTTCGGTCAATGGTACTTCACGCTCTAAATGAAATGTCATTCGGCCAAAAAACCACGGGAAGGGGATTGATAGATCATATTCTTCGGTTTTAGTCGCTTCATCTATTTCTTTAATCACCGGTCTTTGCAGTTCAAAGGAGATGGTGAAATGGCCCGAAAACTCTTCAATGTCTTCATCTGAGTAGGTGCCTTCTGGATAACTCGAGTTAACATAATCGCTTTCGATGCGTTCGATGGCTGAAAAACCTTTTCGCAACGTTCTGCCATAAACGGTGCGCTGTAGCGTATTTTTCCAGCGCAGTACTTTGTCATTATCAAATGGGCTCATTGGCATCGGCACAAAGAGACATTCTTGAACATCGGCCAAGTGCTGCTCAATGGTGTAGTGCTTTAACACCTCAAAATATTCAACGGTCATCGCATGGCAATGATTATTATTTTTGACCACCTCGGTCTGTACTGAAACAGACTCATTTTGGTCGACCGATTGCACCACCGTGTTGCGTTGACTACGTAAACTCGATGCCGATTGTGAGGTGCTGTCTTGCATGTTGCTTAGGGAGCTGGCGGATAAATTTCGCGCAGAATTCTGTGATGCATTTGAGCTCGATGACGCCCCTGAGTGCGATACGCCGCCGGCAATACCAAAGACGACGGGCGCAATGAAGCCGCCAATCCCGCCGCCAATGCCTGCGCTGGTGGAACTGGTTGAATTGTGCGATGAGGCATGAATAGATTCACCAAAGGATGACTTGACCACCTCGGCAATTTCTCGGTCTCGCGATATCTCGGCTTGTAAATCGTCGCTAATGTCTTGTTGCTCGTCTCTATTGCCAAGCTCTTTGCGATCCCAATCGACAATGGCTATTTGTTTTTCCTGACAAGGCGCCAAGGGTAGACTGTAGAGTAAATTACCAAGGGAGTATCCTGCGGCCTTCCATTTCTGTTTGAAATGCAAAATATGACCGTGTGCGATGGTTGTATTCTCGTAAATGGTGGGTGTTTCATCCCAATCGATGCCTGTCTCGACAGTCAGGTTCGTACGACCGGGATGATTTTCAATGTAGGCTCTCTCGAGCGCATAGACTTTCTTTAGGGCGAGGCCCAATTGACGGATCAGCGTGGTTAAGCTACTTTTGATGCTGTCATATTCGACATAAAAATAGTCATCCACGAGTTCAATGGTAAAGTTAACCCCTTTGGTATAGAAGCCATGAAACTCATCGAGCAGTGCAACAAATGAGCGAATGCTGTCGATAAAAATGATGTAATGCTCTTTAATCGTTAGTATTTCGCTGAGCGAGAATAGGGCATTATTTTCTAAGACTTCCTTTAGCTCATTAAACTTCTGCATCAGGCACATAATCCCCATTCTCGGGCTCTTAGCCATAATAGGGCAGGGCTCAAAGTTAAGCGGATTGCCTTCTTCGGCGCTCGCTAATTCGATGGCGATGCGGCGCCAATATCCAAGCATGGTTATTTTGGCCGGTGTATCGTCGATAAGATTGTCCAAGGTGACCAACATTTTTATGACTAGTGCAGCCGTTGGACGGATATCATTGGCATGAGCAGGTTGTTTGTTAATCAGTTTCTTTAACTCAAATAGCGTTGTACCGAGCTGTTTCTTGGTTGCCCGGTCTGGTTTAATCGAATCAATACTTTGCTCGACGTGACCGATTAATGATTTGACCTCCTCACGATTTAAACTGTCTTGCGCGGCTAACGCTTCACAAAAAGACTTGGCTTCTTCGACGCCATTTTTACCGCAATAAGCGGCCGCCAGTTTTTGATGGAGTTGTTGCAGTTTTTTCTTACGCTGTGCCTGAGCTTGCACAATCGAAATAATGTCGGCAAAGGCAAAACGTTTGTCGATCGCTAGCAGATCGTTGGTGTTGACGCTAAACGTTTTTTTTGCGCCGATCTCTAAGGTCAATTTATAGTTAGGTAGCCGTGCTCTTATTGCGGCCGGGACGCGCGCTCTCACAACAACATCACCTTGAACGTCACCAGCTTCTTCAACCGTAAATGAGACCAGTGATAAGGTTTTAAAGGAGTTGTTAAGGCGGCCTAATAACGCAAAGCTGTTGATTGAAACCGCCATTAATCCAGCCTTAATCTCCTTGGTATCTTTGGCATTGACTGTTAAACCGCGTATCTCTGGCTCTGTCGTTCTGACTGTATGGTAGAAACTAAATTCTTCTAAGGTTCGGTCGGGCACCGTGAAATCGACACAGTGACCACCGACATCTTGTGAAAAAGCGGAAGAATTAACCAGATCGGCGTTATCTGGATTGGCGGGCACACTCTCGTCACAGCCGCAGGACGTTGCGTCATTGAGCAATGAAAGGTCTGATACCAGTAGAATGTTTTTTGGTATTTTTCTATCCTCGAGCGGGATCGGGATTGGCGCATTCGTTGAGCCTGTAATATAACCAAACGCTTGTTGATATGTCTTTGCTGGCGCTTGGCCAAAGAAATAGCCGTTTTTATCGGTTAGTGCGGTCACAATTGGCGTGAAAGTATCGACCGAAAAAACAGCGTTTGCATCATCACTAACCATCACAATAATTTGTAATCCAGCGCCTTTCTTCTCGCCAGACGAGTCAATTACTTTGCCCTGAATCTTGCGTGGTATATTCTTTGCCGGAGATTGTGCGTCAAAAATAATCACATGAGGGTCCACCTGTATCTCTAACGGCGGCGTATGATCTTGCTCGGTTGCTGCTAAGTCAGCGGCCTTTAATAAATCATAGTTGTATGTTTGGCGACCGAGCATTTGACCATTTGGCGCGAATACCTCAATCGATACGGACTCATTAACCACTAATGATTTAGGCGGCAGCTTAAATCTAAAGTTTCCCTGTGCTTGGACCTCGACACGTTCTTTACTAAAAATTGACTGCCCAGATATTTCTCGGCTGTATTTGATTTTAAGGAAATGTCCCAGATATTGATCGACAATAACTTGATTATCGGTAGGAACTAACACTCCATTGACACTCAGACTACTCATTATGACCACCTTTACTATTAGAAAATGATGTGACGAATAACATCGATGATTATTCGTTTGGCACATTCATGTAGTGGTCAATGGCTGTCAATTATCTCACCAGTCTGTGAATTTATTCAGTTGATGGCTCGATAGGTAACGCTGGAGGACTCTTAAGGGGGAAGAATATTAAATGTTTATGGAGGAGGCGCGAATTTGTACCAATTACAGTATTTAATTGCCCACTTGTGCTGGTTAAAATTAACGATAACGGCGTTGCTCTCAATCCTAATAGCCAGCTTACTCAATCGAGCACCTTGCTCTAGTTTATTTGATCTTCGCACAACATGATCACCTACTTAATGCAATTAGCTATGTACCAGTTAATTGATGCTGCTCGTTCAGTGAGGGTGGCTTTATGATGTGCTTATTGTTTTAATGCTCTTAAATTAACAATGTCGCTTGCACACCAGTTACTTTTCTTTATGAAATACATCCGTGTATTTCCCCCTGTGGGCCAGCCTGCGGCTGTTCAAATTGGTTCCAGACCAATTTGTGCGTCTTAAAGAAAAGTAAGCAAAAGATTAAATTTTCGGGAAAAATTTAAGACAGCTTTAGCTGGTCCGAAGGACAAATA
>Ga0105355_10000268_pt1 | contig 47663 bp, 41 predicted proteins | sample GOMGulsemesocosm_2_FD_83508 | JGI IMG/M metagenome (GOLD analysis project Ga0105355, IMG submission 83508) | Methane-oxidizing microbial communities from mesocosms in the Gulf of Mexico - GOM9C Gulf of Mexico | ecosystem: Environmental > Aquatic > Marine > Cold seeps | place: Gulf of Mexico...
CAAAGGCCTCGTTGACCTCAAATAAATCAATATCGCCTATCTCCATGTGCGCCATTTTCAGTGCCTTGCGGGCAGCGGGAACAGGAGCGTTGAGCATTAAGGTGGGAGAGTCGCCGGCATTGGCCATCATTTTGATGCGGGCCCGGGGTTTCAGGCCGTGGGTGCGGGCGTACTCCGGCGAGGCCAGCACTACCGCGCCGGCACCGTCTACTACGCCAGAGGAATTGCCGGCGTGGTGCATATGATTGATATCGATATCCGGGTATTGCTGCTGCACCAGCTGTTTGTAGCTGACACCCTCTTCGTTGAGGGGGGCATCATACATCGCCGCAAAAGAGGGTTTTAAGGCGGCCAAGCCCTCCAGGGTGGTCTGTGGGCGGGGGAATTCTTCAGTGTCCAGTGCCAGGCTGCCGTCGTCGTGGTGCACTGCTATCAGGCTCTTGTCGAAATGCCCACCCTTAATGGCTAGGTCTGCGCGCCGCTGGCTCTCTACCGCCAGTCGCTCGGTGTCCTCTCTGCTAATACCCTCTAAGGTGGCGATAAGATCGGCGCAAATACCCTGGTGGGGTTGGGGGTGCAGGGCCCGCAGGTGCAAATTGTTGTTGTCCATAAAGGGGGAGCGCCCGGTCAGGGTGGAGCCGTAGGACATCGATTCGACCCCTCCGGCAACAATGAGCTGCTGCATGCCTGACATAATACCCATGGCGCCGAGGTTGACTGCGGTCAGGCCGGAGCCACAGAAACGGTCCAGTGAAAAACCGGTAGCGCTGTCGCTATAGCCGGCGTCCAGCGCCGCCATGCGGGCAATGCAGGAACCCTGCTTGCCAAACTGGGTGCCGCAACCGGCGATGACATCATCGATCTCTTCGGTATTGAGATCGTTGCGCGCGGCAAGAGCTCGCAGCACGGTGGATAGTATACGCTGGGGGTGAACGGTAGTGAGTGCACCGCGGCCAATTTTACCACCGCCCCGGGGGGTACGAGCGGCATCGATAATCCATACTTCTGACATAATATTATCCCAATTGTTATTGCTGTTAATGTCTATTCAACGCGTAAATACCAACACCCTGCGCTTCTCGGAGCCTATTCCAAACTGCTCGCCAACCGACTTTAGCAACTGATTGTTGCAGGCCTCTAGCGGCGCCTGCTCTAGTAGTAATTTATAGCACGGTACTTGATGCTGGTGGAGGCCCTGCGTACTATACCAGCCACCTACATTAATGAGAATAAGCGGCCCGAGCAGTCTCGGTCCTGAACAGAGAGTATAAATACCCGATGAGTATAGAAAGCTATAGTGATATCCGCGATGCCGTGGCGAAGTTGTGCCTTGAATTCCCCGGCAGCTACTGGCGTGAGCTCGATGAAAAACGCGAGTATCCCACCGCCTTTGTTCAAGCTCTAGTCGATGCTGGCTATCTGTCGGTGTTGATTCCGGAACAATATGGAGGCAGCGGTCTGCCGCTTAGCGCAGCCTGCGCCATATTGGAAGAAATACAGCGCAGCGGCGGCAACGCTGGCGCCTGTCACGCCCAGATGTATACTATGGGAACGCTGCTTCGCCACGGCAATACCCAGCAGAAAGAAAAATATTTGTCGGCGATTGCTAGCGGCGAGCTGCGATTACAGGCTTTTGGCGTAACAGAGCCGGGCAGTGGCACCGACACTACCCGCATTACTACCCGCGCTGTGCGCGACGGTGATCACTATGTAGTGAGTGGCCAAAAAGTGTTTATCAGCCGCGTAGAACACTCGGACTTAATGGTCTTGCTGGTGCGCACCACCGCCAGAGAAGACTGTAAAAAGCGTACCGACGGTATGTCCGTTCTGTTAGTCGATCTACGGGAGGCGGTGGGCAATGGTCTAACCGTGAAACCGCTGCGTACGATGATGAATCACGCCACCACCGAATTGTTTTTTGATCAGCTACGGGTGCCAGTGGAAAACCTGATCGGTGAAGAGGGTAGTGGCTTTCACTATATTTTAGATGGTATGAATGCCGAACGTATACTAATTGCCGCTGAGTGTATTGGTGATGCCCGCTGGTTTATCGAAAAGTCCAGTGGCTATGCCAGTGAGCGGGAGGTGTTTGGACGGCCCATAGGGGTTAACCAGGGCGTGCAATTTCCGATCGCGCGCAATCACATTCAGACCGAGGCGGCGGCGCTAATGGTTCGCCACGCGGCGGACTTATTCGACGCTGGCGAGCGGCCCGGTAGTGAGGCCAATATGGCCAAAATGTTGGCCTCGGAGGCGGCCTGGGCGGCAGCGGATGTCTGTATTCAGACCCACGGTGGTTACGGTTTTGCCGAGGAGTACGATATAGAGCGCAAATTCCGAGAAACTAGGCTCTATCAGGTGGCACCTATTTCAACTAATTTGATCCTGTCCCATGTCGCCACCCATGAGTTGAAGATGCCCAAATCCTTTTGATGCTCGGTAGCCTATTGCCGCCCGCGGCAGCGGGGCAAACTTGCAACTTTGATGAAGAGGCTAGCAAAAAGTGTTAGTTTTGTTATGCTGCCTTGAGCCGTTAGCCGACGGTGCAAAAAATAATAACAATTTATATTCAACGGAATAACTAACATGGACCCATTGACACAGGGTGTGCTGGGCGCAGTTGTTGCACAGGCCAAAAGTTCTAAGGCGCAATTGGGTAAGGCTGCCGCCATTGGTGCATTGGCAGCAATGGTGCCAGATTTGGATGTATTGATTTTCTCAGCGGAGGACCCACTGCTGAAATTACAATTTCATCGTCACTTTACCCACTCACTGGTTTTTATTCCCTTTGGTGGTTTGCTGTGCGCACTGGTATTGCATTATTTGTTGGGGCGGCGCTGGGCACTGCCTTTTACCCAGACATTATTGTGGAGTGTCTTGGGCTATGCCACCCATGGCCTGTTGGACGGATGCACCAGCTACGGTACCCAGTTGCTGTGGCCGCTCAGCGAACGGCGCTTTTCCTGGGATGTGATATCCATTATCGACCCGCTGTTCACCGTGCCGCTGCTAGTGTTTAGCTACTGCGCTGCGCGATTCAAACGACAGCGGTTGCCGCTGTGGGCTATCGCCTGGGGTAGCTGCTATATGGCTATCGGTTTTGTGCAACACCACCGGGCCGTGGAATTGGGGTACGAACTTGCCGCGCAGCGCGGTCACCAAGTACTGCGAATGGAGGCGAAACCTAGTTTTGCCAATCTCATTGTGTGGAAGCTTATCTACGAGACTGACGATCACTTTTACGTGGATGCGGTAAAACCCGGTGTGTTCGCCAGCGTGAGCTGGACTGGCGAGAGGATCAGAAAACTTGATATCGCTCGAGATTTTCCGAATTTGGATATGAGCTCCCAGCAGGCGAGAGATATCGAGCGTTTTCGAGTGTTCTCGGCGGGTTTTTTGGCGGTAGATCCCCTCGATAGGAATAAGATCATCGATATGCGCTATTCGATGTTGCCACAGCAGATTGCGCCGCTGTGGGGTATTGAATTAGCCGCTAACGCAGGGCTTAATCAGCACGTACGCTATTACACCGAGCGCGGCGATGGCCCGCAGAGTATGACGCGGCTCATTGCCATGTTGCTGCAGTGATACATGCCGTAATACACTGGGTATTGTTTCTAATTATTAATGTAAGCACTACAGCAACTGCATTACAATTGCGTTGTTCGCTGCGGGCACAAACCCGCTTTTTACTAAGCCCCTAAGAACTGCTTGCGAGATAACTATGCGAATATTATTGATCGAAGATGACGACAGTGTCGCTGACTTTATCGTTGAAGGTTTGCAGCAAAATGGCTATGAGGTATCCCGGGCCAGCGACGGTGAGCAGGGTCTGACATTGGCCCGCGAGCATGCTTTTGACGCTATGATCGTCGATAGAATGCTGCCATTATTGGACGGGCTCAGTGCTATCGAAGCGCTCAGGGATGAGAAAAACACCACGCCGGTGCTGATTCTCAGTGCCCTGGGCGAGGTAGAAGACCGAGTGGAGGGGCTCAAGGCCGGCGGCGATGACTATTTGGTTAAACCTTTTGCCTTGGTCGAATTACTGGCGCGGGTGGAGGCGCTACTACGCCGCCAAAGCACCGGAACTACCCAGACCATGCTTAAAACCGCCGACTTGGAAATGGACTTATTGACCCATAAGGTTACCCGGGCCGGGGTTCGTTTTAATCTACAGCCGCGGGAGTACAAACTGCTGGAATACTTAATGAAGCACGCTGGGCAGGTGGTAACCCGCACCATGTTGTTGGAAAATGTGTGGGAATATCACTTCGATCCGCAAACTAATGTGATCGATGTGCATATTAGTCGGCTGCGACAGAAGATTGACCGCGACTTCGACCGGCCACTATTGTCCACAGTGCGCGGTGCCGGTTATATGCTGCACGATCCCGAACAGCTCTAGAGACAATGCGCACCATGATTTTGACCAAGGTACTGGCCAGTTACACCTTTCGTTTTATGTCGCTCTATGTGGCGGCTCTCAGTATTGCCGGGCTACTGGTCTCCATCGCGATGTATGCGATGTATACCAATAATTTTTTCTATACTACCAACGATTCATTTAATACAGAAATGCAGGCCTTCGAAGCGGCCTATAGCGATGATGGGGTTGTCGGAGTGCGGGACTATATTCAAAAAACCACACATCTTCAGCGCTTTGAGCGTTATTTCTATCTGGTTGTCGACGAAGAGCATAACAAAATCGCCGGTAATAAGGCGGCCTGGACATCCTTTAAACAGTACGGTGATGACTGGCTGAGCTTTCAGTTGGACTTGGTGCGCGGTGATCGCAATACAGCAAATCAACAATTCTGGGGGCAGTCCCGTACCCTAGACAATGGCAATATTTTGCTGGTGGCTAGGGATTATGGCGATGTCATCTATACCATGACGCTGGTGACTTACGTGGTTCTCCGCAGCATGGCTATCACTATCGCTTTAGGTATTATCGGCGGCGCGGTGCTGGCGGCATTGAGTGTGTACCGGGTCGATAAAATCAACCAGTCGGTGTCTGCTATTATGACCTCTGGGGACTTGTCTCAGCGTATTGATCGCTCCAATCACCAGGGGGACTTTCGTGAGTTGACTACCAACTTGAACAATATGTTAGGGCGCATTGAAATGCTGATGCAGGGCATGCGCGAGGTGTCGAATAATATTGCCCACGACCTGCGCACACCATTGACTCGGCTGCGCAACAATCTGGCGAAATTGCAGGATTTACCCGGTGGCGAGCGCGACACCATCGCCCAGGAGCTAACCGAGGAGGCGGACAACATCCTCTCCACCTTTAATGCACTGCTGAGAATTGCCCGGGTGGAGTCGGGCAATCAGCGGGCTGGATTTAAAGAAATAGATATTAAGGTGATCTTGTTAGATGTGATCGAGCTGTATGAGCCACTGATGGCCGCGAAGTCTATTGCGCTTTACCAAAAGCTGGATCGCGGGCTAGTAGTCAACGGTGATCGCCACCTACTGTTTCAGGCTTTTGCCAATCTTATCGACAACGCTATTAAATACACCCCTGAGGGGGGGGAGGTTACCGTCGCGCTGGACGTGGACGGAAGCCGCGGTAAGGTGTCTATTGCCGATACCGGTATTGGTATTGCCGATACCGAAAAGCCCAAGGTGTTCAGGCGTTTTTTCCGGGTCGAGGCCAGTCGTAGTTTACAGCGTGGCAACGGTCTGGGACTGTCGCTAGTGGCGGCGGTAGTCAGCCTGCACAAGGGTGGTATAAACCTGGCTGACGCCAGTCCGGGCCTCTGTGTTAACGTCGATCTGCCCGGATTCGCCTAGTGTTAGCGCTCCGCTGACAGTGATAGATGGGAGGTGTCAGGGGTCGCTGGTGGTGTTGGCTGCTGTTCGCCCTCTAATAAATCTGCCCCTACCGGGGCGATATTTAGTCCATCGGTATTGGGTTGCAGTGGGCTCACATTTTCTTTTAGTTGATCCAGTGATGCTCCGGTCGGGGCTAGGCTGATGCTGTCCAGGTTCAGTGGCAGTGGTGGTGGCGGCTCTGGTTTGTCCACCAATAATTGTGCCCCCGCCTCGGCAATGCTCATGTGGCTGGTATCGGGGCTGACAGCGGCGACCGGTGCCGGTGCTTCGGGTTCGGCAAAAACCGATACCATGTGAATAGCGCTGGTATCGATGTTGGCGGCGACAAAGTGCGACTTCTCTTCTGGAGTCAGTACATCGCTACCCACGGCGGCCAGGCTTAGCGCCATGGCAGCTGTATTATGCCTCAGCGGGTTGTCATTGTCGGCCGCGCTGCTAGCAGAACTGTCGGCAGAGTCCGGCGTGGTGTTAGTAGAGGGGACCTTGACAGGTTTAGCAGAAGAACCTTCGGCGGGTTTAGTCGCAATGCTCTCGGCTTCTCGCTGGTGGCTTTTAAACGCCACGAGTATGCCGACCCGGTGCAGGGCGCCTTTGTATTTCATCGCTTCGGTCTTGTCGATACCGCGTTTGAATACCGCCGCTTGGCCGGTGACGTAACGGGCGACCTTATCGGCGCTGGTGTTAAACAGGGCCGCGAGGTCATTGCGGGCCGTCTCGGGGCTTACGCCCTCGACCAGTTTGCCGGTGATGTATAAGTCATACAGTAGTGCAGGCATGGCAGACTCGTTTAATCCTGTCGATACCGGAGCCCCGTGCTCTCGGCGGTATATCTGAATGTAGTAAGTATAGATGACTTTCACCGGTTTACGTCTATCTAATAGTTCACAGCTTTGCCCAGTGGCTGCGAAATTATTGGTCAATAATAGCTGTTTACAGTTCCTATCCTGTGTTGTTGCTACAGTTGTTAAGGCCTGTGAGGTTGGCGATCAATTTGTCCGTTGTGTTATCCTTGTCGCTCTGTGGGCAGTGGTGGTTACTACCGGCGCCATTACCTTAGGTCAATTAAAGGCGAGACTATGACGATTCAAATGGCTATTGAAGCCAAACTGGCTGAGGCGCTGGCGCCGCTGCACTGCGAAGTGATTAACGAGAGTCATATGCACAATGTACCGCCCAACTCCGAGACACATTTTAAGCTCGTATTGGTCTGTCAGGCCTTTGCTGGGTTGCGTAGTGTGGCCCGGCACCAACAGGTCTATCGGCTGTTGGCCGAAGAGTTGGCGGGGCCGGTACATGCGCTGTCACTGCACACCTATAGTGATGAGGAGTGGCGCCAGCGCAGCGCGCCGGCGCCAACGTCGCCCGATTGCATGGGGCTGAACAAGGCCTCCTAGTGAAAATACCGGGCCAGTGACTCGGTTGTTTACGGTTGTGACCGGGCTCTTGCCCATCAATACCTCGCTACAAAATAAATTAAACCGTGCCCGGGCTTAAGTCTGAGTCAAACTTCAAGTAGAATGGCGGCCCTAACCCGCCCCATCGACAGACGACCCAAAGGCTTTTTGCAGAATGCTAATTATCCCTGGCGCACCGGCTCTCTCCCCATTTCGACTTGAAAAACTGACTCAATCGCTGCGCGAGCAGGTGCCGGGACTACGGGCTATCGATGCCCACTTTGTGCACTTTAGTAAACTGGCCGGAGAGCCGCTGACTGCCCCTCAGCGGCAGCTGTTAGAAACGCTATTGTGCTACGGTTCTGCGGCGCGCAACGACGCCCCTGTGCCGGTCACAGGAGAGCTCTTTTTGGTGGTGCCAAGGCCCGGTACTATATCGCCCTGGTCCAGCAAGGCCACCGACATTGCCCACAATGCCGGGCTCAGTCAGGTGTTGCGGATTGAGCGTGGCATTGCCTTTTACCTGCAGTTGGATCGCTGTAGTGACAGCGAGAGGCAGCTGATTACCGCGGCCCTGCACGATCGAATGGTCGATTGTGTACTGGGCACCCTAGAGGCCGCTGCCGGTTTGTTTAACGACAATAGCCCGGCCCCGATGCTCGAAGTGGATATACTCGATGGCGGCAAGCCGGCGCTGGAGGCGGCTAATGAGTCATTGGGTCTGGCCCTGGCCGAGGACGAAATTGATTATTTGGTCGACAGCTTTAACGAGTTAGGGCGCAATCCCAGCGACGTAGAACTAATGATGTTTGCCCAGGCCAATTCGGAGCATTGTCGACACAAGATATTTAACGCAAGTTGGACCATCGACGGGCAGCAGCAGCCCCATTCGCTATTTGGCATGATCCGCAATACTAATGCCTTAGGTGGTAACGACGTATTGTCTGCTTACTCAGATAATGCGGCGGTGGTAGTGGGTAGTGAGGGCGGACGTTTTTACCCAGCTCCCGGCAGTCATGTCTACGGTTATCAGCAGGAAGATATTCATTTGCTGATGAAGGTGGAAACCCACAATCATCCCACAGCCATCGCCCCGTATCCCGGCGCTGGCACGGGCTCAGGGGGTGAAATTCGCGACGAGGGCGCGGTCGGTCGTGGCTCCAAGCCCAAGGTGGGGTTGACTGGATACACTGTATCCAATTTGCAAATTGACGACTTTCATCAGCCCTGGGAGTTGAACTACGGCAAGCCACAACGCATTGTTACCGCGCTGGATATTATGTTGGAGGGCCCCATCGGTGGCGCTGCCTTCAATAACGAGTTTGGCCGACCCTGTTTGAATGGCTATTTTCGCACCTATGAAGAAACCGTCAATGGCGCCGGAGGCATTGAACGACGGGGCTATCACAAGCCCATCATGTTGGCCGGTGGCTACGGCAATATTAAGGCCGAGCATGTCGACAAGCCGAGCTTTGCCGCTGGCTGTAAATTGATCGCTCTTGGTGGTCCCGCGATGCTGATTGGTCTGGGCGGCGGCGCCGCTTCCAGTATGGCCTCGGGCAGCTCCAGCGAAGACCTGGATTTTGCCTCAGTACAGCGCCAGAACCCTGAAATTGAGCGGCGTTGTCAGGAGGTCATCGATTGCTGCTGGGCACTGGCCGCAGACAACCCCATTGCCTTTATTCACGATGTTGGCGCCGGCGGTCTATCCAACGCCTTTCCGGAGTTGGTAAAAGACGGTGGCTGTGGTGGTACGTTTGAGTTGCGCGCGGTGCCCAATGACGAGCCGGGCATGTCACCGCTGGCGATTTGGTGTAACGAGTCCCAGGAGCGCTATGTGTTGGCGGTTAAACCCGAGGACCTGGCAGTATTTGAGGCGATTTGCCAGCGCGAGCGCTGCCCCTATGCAGTGGTCGGCGAGTCTGTTGGCGAACAGCATCTTCGAGTGGGGGACAGCCACTTTGGCAATTGCCCGGTTGATCTGCCGATGTCGGTCTTATTTGGCAAAGCGCCCAAAATGCACCGAGAGGCAGAGCGCATCGACTACATTAAGCCTGCCTTCGCAACGGCCGGTATCGATCTTAATGATGCGGTCAAGCGGGTGTTGCTACTGCCCACAGTGGCTAGCAAAAGCTTTTTGATTACCATCGGCGATCGCTCTATTACCGGCATGGTGGCTAGAGATCAGATGGTCGGCCCCTGGCAGGTTCCCGTCGCCGACTGTGCGGTTACCACGGTGTCATACGACAGCTATCGGGGCGAGGCGATGGCGATGGGCGAGCGCACGCCGATGGCGCTGATCGACGCACCGGCTTCAGGTCGCATGGCGGTGGCAGAAGCTATAACCAATATTGCCGCCGCCAGCATCGCCAAATTGTCTGATATTAAGCTGTCCGCTAACTGGATGTGCGCGGCGGGTCACCCTGGCGAGGATGCCAAGTTATACGATACGGTAGCAGCGATAGGCTTGGAATTGTGCCCAGCATTGGGTATTACTATTCCGGTGGGCAAAGACTCGATGTCGATGCGCACCACCTGGCACGAAAATGGCCGAGACAAGGCGGTGACCTCACCCATGTCGGTGGTGATTACCGCCTTTTCGCCGGTGCAGGATGTGCGTCACACGCTGACGCCACAGCTGCGCACTGACCGCGGTGACAGCGAATTGCTGTTGATCGACCTGGGATTGGGTCAAAATCGTATGGGCGCCAGCTGTCTAGCCCAGGTCTATAATCAGATCGGTAATTGTGCCGCAGATGTCGACGACGCCGAACTACTAAAAGGTTTTTTTAACGCTATACAGCAGTTGTCGGGGCAGTCATTACTGCTGGCCTACCACGACCGCTCAGACGGTGGCCTGTTTGCGGTGCTGGTGGAAATGGCCTTTGCCGGCCGTGTTGGTCTCGATATAGAGGGTGATGCCTTGGCGGGCGACGTGGTGGCGGCGTTGTTTAATGAAGAGTTGGGGGCGGTGGTGCAAATTGCCCGTGCCGACCGCGAGCAGGTATTGCAGGTGTTTGAGGCAGCGGGTCTGGGGGCGGCGGTATCGACCATAGCGCAGCTCAATGACGACGACTGCATTCGCGTCCGCCGGGACGATGAGTTGTTGTTGGAGGGGGGGCGCAGCTATTTCCAGCAGCTGTGGAGCGAGACTAGTTACCGGTTGCAGTCACTGCGGGACAACCCGGACTGTGCGCAGCAAGAGTTTGATGCTATTGCCCTAGCCGACCCGGGTCTGTCCAGTGTATTGAGCTACGATCATAACGAGGATATCGCCGCTCCCTTTATCAATAGTGGAGTGCGTCCCCGGGTTGCCATTTTACGTGAGCAGGGCGTCAATGGTCAGCTGGAGATGGCGGCGGCCTTTGATCGAGCGGGCTTTGACAGTGTCGACGTACATATGAGCGATATTCTGAGTGCCCGAGTCAGTCTCGACAGCTTTGCTGGGCTGGCGGCCTGTGGTGGTTTTTCCTACGGTGATGTACTGGGCGCTGGTGAGGGTTGGGCCAAAACAATCCTATTTAATCCCCTCGCGCGGGAACAGTTCGAGCGCTTTTTCCATCGCCAGGACAGCTTTAGCCTGGGTGTGTGCAACGGTTGTCAAATGTTGTCGAGCATTAAGTCCTTGATACCTGGTGCAGATCACTGGCCGCGGTTTGTACGCAACCTGTCCGACCAGTTTGAGGCGCGGGTGGCGCTAGTACAAATTGAGCCCTCGCCCTCGGTGTTACTGCAGGGCATGGCTGGTTCCCATATGCCGGTGGCCGTTGCCCATGGTGAGGGTAGGGTGGAGTTTGCTGATCCGGCGCAGCGCTCGGCACTGGCTGCGGTGGGCGGAGGCGGTGCAGTGTCGATGCGCTACATCGACAACAATCTAGCTATTGCCCAGGGCTATCCCGCCAATCCCAATGGTTCGGTAGATGGCATTGGTGCGGTCAGTAGCGCCGATGGCCGGGCGACGATAATGATGCCGCACCCGGAGAGGGTGTTCCGGGGTGTGCAAAATTCCTGGCGTCCAGAGGACTGGTCCGAAGACGGTGCCTGGATGCGCCTATTTCGCAATGCGCGTCAGTTTGTCGGTTAACGTAGGCCCCTGGGGTTGCTTGGGGGCTTGATTTAATTGGCTGTGCCCCCATGTATGTTGGGACTGAGTACTATATAATGCCGCCTGCTTTTTATCTGTCCCTAATATTGTGGCGGCGCTTGACATCGTACTAGGCCGTTGTATGTAACGGCGCCATAGCAGCTAATAACAACCAATAACGACGTATTACAATGTAGTGACAACAGTAATATCCCGGCGGGAGCACAGTATTTCAACTAAATCCCCGTCTATCCTATGGAATTTTTATGCTTAATAAATACCCTCTTTGGAAATACCTGCTGATTTTATTGGTGGCAGCTATTGGCTTTTTCTATTCTGTGGCCAATCTATATGCACCAGATCCTGCTATTCAGATATCCGGTGAAAGCAGTGCCAGCGTGCTTGATGTAAAAGCCCTCGCGCGGGTGGAGGGCGCATTAAGCGCCGCCGGAATAGACTATTTTGGCGCCGTCATTGCGGAGGATAGCGGTTCCGCTCTGGTGCGCCTTATCGAACACGATCAGCAGCTACCGGCACAAAAAGTGATACAGCGGGCCCTGGGTGACGGTTATATCGTTGCCCTGAATCTGGCCTCTACCACACCGCAGTGGCTGTCGGACTGGGGTGGCCAGCCGATGAAACTGGGCTTGGATTTGCGCGGTGGTGTGCACTTTTTGTTGGAAGTTGACACCGAAGTGGCCGTGGCAAAACGCATGGACAGTTATGTGGGTGGCATGAAACGAAGCCTGCGAGAGGCAAAAATCCGCGGTTTTATCAAGTTGCAGGGAGCCCGTATTCGCGGCAAATTTAAGAGTGCTGAGCTGCGCGATCAAGCCAGCTCCAAAATACGCACGGAATACGCAGAATTACAGCGCCAGGCGGTAGATCAAGAGGATGGTTTCTACTTGTACTGGACTCTGTCCGCAGCGCAGATAAAAGAGATAGGCGACTACGCAGTCGGACAAAACTTAACCACGCTGCGCAACAGAGTCAACGAACTGGGCGTTTCTGAGCCCTTGGTTCAGCGTCAGGGCCGCAATCGCATTGTGGTGGAGTTACCCGGTATCCAAGACACCGCCGAGGCCAAGCGCATACTAGGCAAGGCTGCCAATATGGAGTTTAGACTGGAGGCTAGTCTCACTGCCCCCAACTCCGAGAAGGAAGAATTTGAATTCGCCGATAATAATCGTGGCGGCGGCAGCGCCTTTTTGGAGCGCACCGTGGTTATCACTGGCGAACGGGTTGCGGGGGCCTCGGCGGGCTTCGATCCCCAGACTAGTCAGCCCGAGGTCAATATCAAGCTCGACAGCGAGGGGGGGGCGTTGATGCATCGTATGACCCGCAATAATATCCAGCGCCGGTTAGGGGTGTTATTTATTGAGCGCAAGAGCCGCACTCGCTACGAAACCAACGAGCAGGGAGAGGAGGTTGCCATTCGAGTGCCCTTCGACGAGGAAAAAATAATTAGCCTGGCGACAATTCAGTCGGCACTGGGAGTGCAATTTCGCATCACCGGTTTAGAAAATCCCGCCTATGCCTCGGAACTGGCACTGTTGCTGCGGGCTGGAGCCTTGGCCGCGCCGATGAATTTTGTTGAAGAGCGAACTGTTGGCCCCTCTCTGGGCGCGGATAATATTCGCATGGGGGTCTACTCTGTGCAAATTGGACTGGCCCTGATCATGCTATTTATGGTGATTTACTACCGTGTGTTCGGTGTTGTTGCGGTGCTGGGGCTGGGCCTAAATTTAGTGCTGCTAATCGCCTGTATGTCGATACTGTCGGCGACGTTGTCGCTACCGGGTATTGCCGGTATTGTACTCACAGTGGGTATGGCGGTGGACGCCAATGTGTTGATTTTTGCCCGTATTCGAGAAGAGTTGCGCAATGGTTTGGCGCCGCAACAGGCGATTAATGCCGGCTACGATCGCGCCTTCGTCACGATTATGGACGCCAATCTGACCACGTTATTGGTCGCTGTAATATTGTACGCAGTGGGTGCCGGTCCCGTGCGCGGCTTTGCGATAACACTGTCGTTGGGTATTATCACTTCGATGTTCACCGCTATTATTGCTACCCGGGGCGCGATTAATTTAATTTACGGTGGTCGCAAGTTAGAAAAATTGTCCATCTAGTGACAGCAGTGGCTACCGCCCAATAGGTCAGTACGTTATTAACCCTTTTAAAAGCAACGAGAACGACTATGTCAGACAATAATGCCGCGCCAATCGGTCGGCCCTTAAAAATCATCCACTTTATGGGGCAGCGCAAGATAGCGATAGTATTTTCACTGCTATTACTGCTGGCCTCGCTGGTTTCGCTGGCAGTCAGTGGTCTTAACTACGGTCTGGATTTTAACGGCGGCACCTTGGTCGAGGTAGGTTATAGTCGCGCTGAACCGCTGGAGCGCATTCGCCAGACCATTGAGAGTGCCGGCTATGACAACGCGGTGGTGGTGCAGTTCGGTTCTGAGACCGATATTCTCGTGCGCTTGCCCCAGGCCTTTGACGACCAGTTGGGTAATACTCTAGTGGGAGTGTTGGAGAAAAATTTTGACGGTGAGATCGTATTGCGGCGTATCGAGTTTGTCGGCTCTCAGGTTGGGGACGAGTTAAAAGAACAGGGCGGGCTAGCGATGTTAATGGCGCTGGGTTTGGTGATGATTTACGTCGCTTTTCGCTTTCAGTTTAAATTTTCGGTGGGGGCGGTGGCGGCATTGGTCCACGATGTGGTGATTACGTTGGGGGTTTTCTCGATTTTCCAGTTGGATTTCGACCTGACGGTGCTGGCGGCAGTGCTGGCAGTGATTGGCTATTCGCTAAACGATACTATTGTGGTATCGGATAGAATTCGGGAGAACTTCCGCAAGGTTCGCAAGGCCAGCTCCGAAACTATTATCGATATTTCTCTGAGCGAAACCTTGGGGCGCACCTTGGTGACCTCTATGACCACATTGCTGGTATTGTTTGCGCTGTTTCTTTTTGGTGGGGAATTGATTCGTGGTTTTTCGATAGCCCTGATCATTGGTGTGGTAGTGGGTACTTATTCATCGATATATGTGGCGGCGAATATTCTATTGATACTGTCGATTACTAAAGAAGACTTAATGGTGCCGGTGAAAGAGGGTGCTGAGATCGACGATTTGCCCTAAGTCGCTATACCGTCACTGTGCCGGTAGCTGTACCAGTTACTGTACTGGCACAGCTTTTGTATTATTCAGCTTATTTGTTTGAGGTGAGGTTGTACTGTTTGCAGTAAGCTCTTAAAACACTTGGGATTGCCGGCGACAATATTACCGGATTCCATAAAGCTGTTGCCACCGCTAAGGTCTGCCACTAGGCCACCGGTTTCTCTGATCAATAGCACTCCCGCTGCAATATCCCATTGATTCAGGCCTATTTCCCAGAATGCGTCTAGCCTGCCTGCGGCGACGTAGGCCAAATCCAGCGATGCAGCGCCGGCTCGTCTGATACCGGCGGTCTGTTTGGCAACCGCCTCAAGGCTGTTCATGTAGGCAGGAATATGCTGCTCGCTGTGTGACTTAAAGGGAATGCCGGTACCTATTAGTGCGCCCTCCAGAGACTTGCGTGAACTTACTCGCATGCGCCGGCCATTGAGTTGGGCGCCCTGGCCTCGGCTGGCGGTAAATTCTTCCCGGCTTAGTGGGTTGAGAACAACGGCGTGCTCCAGTTGGTTTTTATACAGGCAGGCGATGGATATCGCAAAGTGGGGAATGCCACGGATGAAGTTGGTGGTGCCGTCGATGGGGTCTATTATCCATTGGTAGTCGCTGTCTGCATTGCCTTGCAGGCCGCCTTCTTCGCCGAGAAAAGCGTGGTCTGGGTGGGCTCTTTTTAGTTGGTAAATAATCTCTTTTTCGGCCGCCTGGTCAACCTCGGTAACATAGTCGTTGGTGCTCTTTTGCTTAACCTCGAGAGTGTCGAGCTCATCGGTGGCACGAGCGACCAGCTCTCCAGCTTTGCGAGCGGCGCGCAGAGCAATATTTAACATCGGTTCCATGGACTGAGTTACCTTGAATTGGGTGGGGGAGTGGCAATTTTGCGGAGTATAACAGTACCGATGGCAACTAGAAACTGCTTCGACCGTCCAGGGCGCAGCTGGACTGTTATTGACAGGGCCGTCAGTCCGGTTTTTTGGCCGCAGGCGTTCGCCAGCAAGGCTCTGTTTCTGTTAAACTAACGGGCCCACTACTGCCTATAAGTTGAAACACCTTGCCAAACGATCAACAGCCGAACGCTCAAAACCCTCTGAAAAATGCCCGTGTGGTACTTATTCACACCTCCCACCCCGGTAATATCGGCTCGGTAGCCAGGGCGATGAAAAATATGGGGCTGGAGGATTTGTATTTGGTGGCACCCAAATCGTTTCCCCACGAGCGCGCGGGTTGGCGTGCTGCTAGTGCCGGTGATATTTTGGAGCGAGCGACAGTGGTGGACACCTTTGAAGAGGCTATTGCCGATTGTTCGCTGGTGGTGGGTACCAGTGCCCGGGGTCGTCGCATTCCCTGGCCGCTACTCAATCCACGGGCCTGCGCCGAACAGGTCTATCCGGAGTTGTCGCAATCATCGGTGGCTTTTGTATTTGGTCGTGAAGACCGAGGCCTGACCAACGAAGAGTTGCAACGCTGCAATTTGCATGTGCATATTCCCAGCAGCGAAGAGTACAGTTCTCTCAATTTGGGTATGGCGGTACAAGTGATCACCTATGAGTTGAGAATGCGCTACTTAAGTGGCGAGTTGAGTGATAATGCGTTGCAGGAGTGGGATACCCCCTTCGCTCGCCACGAGGATATTGAGCGATTTTTTGTGCATCTCGAGCAGACACTGATTGATATGAAATTCCTCAAGCCCTCGGCACCTAAGCAGTTGATGACTCGTTTACGCAGGCTGTTTGGCCGTACTCGTATGGACGACCTGGAGGTCAATATGCTGCGTGGGGTGCTGACTTCGGCCCAGCAATGGGTGGAAAAAGGACGTGCTGAAGTAGCGAAGAAAGATCGCTAGCTCACGGCTAATACCTTGTATTTACTGTTGTTGATATGATTGGGTGGCGGCCTGTGAGCGCGTTGTGCTGCAATACTTTCTCTGTATAATACGCGCTCAAGTTCTGCCCTCAGGGTCGTGGTAGCGTGGGATTTTCGTCACTAAATCCCAACTAAAATGCTAGGGTATTTACTTGACTAAAATAGTGGGTTGTTGCACACTGCCGCAATATCCTCTATGCCGGAGTAATTCTATGCGACTCACTACCAAAGGCCGATACGCTGTTACCGCCATGCTTGATCTTGCGCTGCAGTCGGGAGCACGGCCGATGAATTTAGCCGATATATCCCAGCGCCAGGGCATTTCTCTGTCCTATCTCGAGCAGCTTTTTGCCAAGTTACGACGCAATGAGTTGGTGGCCAGTGTGCGTGGCCCTGGTGGCGGCTATCGGCTCAGTCGCGACAGTGCTGATATCAGTGTGGCGCAGATTGTCGATGCCGTTAACGAGTCGGTCGACGCCACTGGCTGTCGTGGCCAGGCCGATTGTCAGGACGGAGAGATGTGCCTGACGCATGTGCTCTGGTGTGATTTAAGTGATCAAATACACTCGTTTTTAAGTGGCATTAGCCTTGCCAGCCTGGTCACTAGAAATGAAGTGCAGAGTGTTTTTGCCAGGCAGGAAAGTATTGAGCGAGAAATGAAAAAGGCTGCAATTAATACCATAGCCGTTTCAACTAGTTCCTAGTTCCGGTTTAGCGAGGGAAACCTCTTAGAGATTTATTATGCAGTTGCCTATTTATCTGGATTACGCCGCCACAACCCCGGTCGACCCGCGGGTTGCAGAGGCGATGATTGGCTGCATGACCGCCGACGGTATTTTTGCCAACCCCGCCTCTCGTTCCCATATTTACGGCTGGCAGGCCGAGGAACAGGTAGAGTTGGCGCGGCGTCACGTGGCCGATTTGCTGCACTGTGACAGCCGAGAATTGGTCTGGACCAGCGGTGCCACCGAATCCAACAATCTAGCGCTAAAAGGTGTATTCGAATCCCGCCAATTTCAAGGGCATCTGATTACCTCGCTGATCGAGCACAAAGCAGTGATCGATCCGGCGCTGTGGCTGGAGTCCAAGGGCGTCGAGGTGACCTGGCTGCGTCCGGGCGCAGACGGGATTGTCAGTGCTCAACAGGTTCGCGAGGCGTTGCGTGAGGACACCGTGCTGGTTAGTCTGATGGCGGTCAACAACGAGACCGGGGCTGTCAATCCTCTGGCTGACATCGCCGCTGTTTGCAGGGAAGTTGAGGCGCTATTCCATGTGGATGCGGCCCAGGCAGTGGGGAAAATTGCGCTTGACGTGCAGAGCTTGAAGGTCGATTTCCTGAGTTTGTCGGCGCACAAGTTTTACGGCCCCAAAGGAGTTGGTGCGCTGTTTGTGCGGCGTGCTATCCAATCCCAATTACTGCCGCAAATCCACGGTGGTGGCCACGAACGGGGCATGCGTTCCGGAACGCTAGCGACACACCAGTTGGTGGGAGTAGGTGAGGCGGCGCGGATACTCAGCGAACAGTTTGACAGTGAAGTCGATCGTATAGCGCGGCTGCGGGACGCGCTGTGGCAGGGCATTGCCGGCTGCTCCGGGTTGCGTCGTAACGGCAGTGTGGAGCACTGCAGCCCGAATCACCTCAATGTCTGTTTTAGTGGTCTAAACGGTGAGACCTTAATGCTGTCACTGCGGGAGTTGGCGCTATCCTCCGGGTCCGCCTGCACTTCGGCCACCATGGAGCCTTCCTATGTGCTTAAGGCAATGGGGTTAAGCGATGAAGATGCCGACAGTTCGCTGCGCTTTTCGCTGGGGCGATTCACTAGCGAAGAAGATATTGATAAAGCCGTCGCGCATATTCGCGCGGTCTGTAGCAGCTTGTCCCAGCCCACGGTTTAGTTAACGAGAAAATGCAATGACAGAGCAAATTAATCAGGCGATTAATCGCGAATACGAAGCCGGTTTTGTAACCGACGTCGAGTCGGAAACTTTTGATCCCGGCTTGGATGAAGGTGTAATTCGGCGTATATCGGCAATGAAGGACGAGCCCCAGTGGATGCTGGACTGGCGTCTGGCCGCCTTCGAGGCCTGGAAAAAAATGGAAGAGCCGAATTGGGCTCACGTGCACTACCCAAAGATTGACTTCCAGTCTATAGCCTATTATTCCGCTCCCAAGAGTCTCGCTGACCGACCTCAGTCCTTGGATGAGGTCGACCCGGAATTACTGGCCACCTACGATAAGTTGGGTATTCCGTTGTTAGAGCAGCAGATGCTGGCGGGAGTTGCGGTGGACGCGGTCTTTGATTCGGTGTCGGTAGTTACCACCTTTCGAGCAAAGTTGGCTGAATCTGGGGTGATATTTTGTCCTATTTCCGAGGCGATTAGGGAGTATCCGGAGCTGGTAAAAAAGTATTTGGGCTCCGTAGTGCCGGTGAAAGACAACTATTATGCGACCTTAAATTGTGCGGTGTTTACCGACGGTTCTTTTGTGTATATACCTAAGGGCACGCGCTGCCCGATGGAGTTGTCGACTTATTTCCGCATCAATGAGCAAAATACCGGGCAATTTGAGCGCACGTTGATCATTGCCGACGAGGGCAGCTCGGTTAGTTATTTAGAGGGCTGTACCGCCCCCCAGCGGGACGAAAATCAGCTGCACGCGGCGGTGGTTGAGTTGGTGGCGCTGGACGAGGCAGATATTAAGTATTCGACAGTGCAAAACTGGTACCCCGGGGACGAAGAGGGGCGGGGCGGTATTTTTAATTTTGTCACCAAACGGGCCATCTGTCACCGTGCTGCCAAGGTATCTTGGACCCAGGTAGAGACCGGGTCCGCTGTTACCTGGAAGTACCCCAGCTGTATTCTAATGGGTGATGACAGTATTGGTGAATTTTACTCAGTGGCGCTAACCCGCTCGATGCAGCAAGCCGATACCGGTACCAAGATGATTCATCTGGGTAAAAATACCCGTTCGACCATTATTTCCAAGGGCATCTCGGCCGGTCGCAGCAACAACAGTTATCGGGGCTTGGTGCGGATGAGCAGCGGTGCCGACGGCGCGCGCAATTTTACCCAGTGCGATTCGCTGTTAATCGGCGACCAGTGCGGGGCACATACCTTTCCCTACGTTGAGAGCAGAAACCCCAGTGCTATCGTCGAGCACGAGGCTACTACCTCCAAGGTGTCGGACGAGCAAATGTTTCTGTGCCGGCAACGGGGCTTGGACCCGGAGAAGGCGGTATCGATGATCGTCAATGGTTTTTGCAAAGAGGTATTTAAGGAGTTGCCGATGGAGTTTGCGGTAGAGGCGGGCAAGCTGTTGGAAATTAGTCTCGAGGGCTCGGTCGGCTAGGTATCCGGTGGTGGATATAGAGAATTCTGTGTGCAGAGGCTCTGACGGGTATTTAGGTAGTAATCAGATAGTTATCAACGAATAGGTTAATACAATGTTGTCGATTAAAGATCTTCACGCGAGTGTCGAGGAAAAAACGATTCTCAAGGGCTTTGACCTAGAGATTAAGCCCGGTGAAGTACACGCAATTATGGGGCCTAACGGCGCCGGTAAGAGCACTTTAGGTTATGTGGTCTCCGGTCGCGATGGCTACGAGGTCGAGAGTGGCACCGTCACCTTGGGTGGCGTCGACCTGCTGTCGATGGAGGCGGAAGAGCGGGCCCGAGCGGGTTTGTTTCTCGCCTTTCAATACCCAGTGGAAATACCTGGAGTCAGTAACCTCGAGTTTTTAAAGGCGGCGGTCGACGCCCAGCGCCGAGCCCGGGAGGAGCCAGAACTGAGTTCCCGGGACTTTCTTAAGCTCGCTCGGGAGGCCTGCGCCCAGGTCGATCTGCCGGTGGCATTCTTAAAGCGCGGCGTCAACGAGGGTTTTTCTGGCGGTGAGAAGAAGCGCAACGAGATCATGCAGATGATCCTGCTGCAGCCCAAGTTATGTATTCTAGACGAGTCGGACTCCGGTCTTGATATTGACGCCCTGCAGGTGGTCGCCGCGGGGGTTAACAGCCAGCGCTCAGAGCAGCGTAGCTTTATTATTATCACCCACTACCAGCGCCTGCTGGACTATATCAAACCCGACTTCGTGCATGTGCTGTCGGAGGGCAAGATCGTCAAGAGTGGTGATGCCAGTCTGGCGCAGCAGTTGGAGCAGGAGGGTTATGCCTGGTTGCAACAGGCGCCAGAGGATTTGCCGGAATGAGTAACTGGTTGGCGGCGGCGATAGCCCGGGCTGAGCAAGTCGACGACTGGCTGTCTCCCCGGCGGCAAATGTCACTGGCAGTGCTGCGTGAAAATTCCTGGCCGACACGCAAGACCGAGGCTTGGAAATATACCCCGTTGCGGGCCATTGAGTCGGCCCAGTTGGTGCCTGTGCCTGTGGCAACAGCCCCCCGCAGTGCCTTGGATGGCGTGGTCGACAACAGTGTTGACCTCACCTTTATCAATGGGCAGTTGCAGGGGGTTGAAGACCTAGACCTACCTGCGGGTATTGTTATAAGCCGCCTCGCTAGCGGGAGCCAGCAGAGCTGGGCACTGGAGGGCTTTTCTGCGATCAAGCCCGAGCGCCACCTGTTTGGCCTAGTCAATGACGTACTGGCACTAGACGGCGTTATTATCGATGTGGCCGCCGGCGCTCAAATTGACCGTCCCATCCATATTACCCATTTGTTCAGTGCCGGCCAGGAGGTCCATACCCGTATTCTACTGCGCTTGGGTGGTGGTGCTTCGGCAACCCTGGTGGAGCACTTTCAGGGTTCTGAGCACAGTATTAATACTGGCTTTGCCGAATACGATCTCGGCCCTGAGGCCCAGCTAGAACACTACCGCTTTGCTTTGCAAACAGGGTCGGCGCTGAGTGTTGGTGGCTGTCACTTTAAGCTTGCCAGCGGGTCCCGGCTCAACTCCACGGTGATTGGCTTTGGCAGCAATCTATCGCGGCTGGATGTCGATATTATCCATGCCGGGGAGGGGACCAATGCCAAGCTAAATGCGCTATACCTGTTGGACGATGATGAGTTGTTTGATTTGCACAGTACCGTTGAGCACGCCGCCGCCTTTGGCACCACCGAAGAAAATGTACGCGGTATCGCCGCCGGTCGCTCGCGGGCAGTATTTAATGGTCGCATCCACATTCACCGGCATGCGCAAAAAACCCTAGCGGAGCTGAATAATCGCAATTTGCTGATGTCGAATCGAGCACAAATTAATACCAAGCCGGAACTCGAAATATATGCCGACGATGTGCGCTGCGCCCACGGCGCCACCGTTGCGGCGTTGGATACCCGAGCGCTGTTTTACTTGCAGTCCCGGGGTATTAGTCGGGAGCAAGCGCAGATTTTGTTAAGCTTTGGTTTTATCAACGAGTTGGTGGAGCAAATGCCCAGTCAGCTGTTGGCCGATTGGCTGCGACCCCAATTGCGCCAGCGCTTTGCGCAAATGGAGGTGCAATAGTGCCGGCGGTAGGCAAGTCATGGGCGAGAGGTGTTTATGCGTTTTGATGTGATGGGGGTGCGGGCTCAATTCCCTATATTGTCACGTCAGTTGCAGGGCAAGCCTCTTGTGTATCTGGACAATGCGGCCACCACCCAGAAGCCCCAGTGTGTGATCGATGCCCTAGTCGACTATTACAGTCACTGCAATTCGAATGTGCACCGCGGTGCCCATCAGTTGGCGGATGAGGCGACGAGACGCTACGAGGGAGCTCGGGATACCGTGGCGCAGTTTATCAATGCCAACAGCCGGCAGGAGGTGATCTGGACCAGCGGTACCACCGAGGCCATTAATATTGTCGCCAGTGGTCTGGCCCAGCAACTGCAAGTGGGTGACGAGGTGTTGGTGACAGAGATGGAGCACCATGCCAATCTGGTAACCTGGCAGCAGGCCTGTGCCCGCAGTGGTGCCAGCTTACTGGTGGTGCCGGTTAATGATGCCGGTGAGTTGGAGCGGGAGCGCTACCGTCAGATGTTAAGTAGTCGCACCAAACTTGTGGCTATGCCCCATGTGTCGAATGCCCTTGGTACTATCAATCCGATCGAGAGCTTGATCGCTGAGGCGCGGGCAGTGGGTGCCTGGGTGCTGATCGACGGCGCCCAGGGTATTGCCCATGGCGGTGTCGATGTGCAGCAACTGGATTGCGATTTTTATGCCTTTTCCGGTCACAAGTTGTTTGGCCCAACTGGAACCGGGGTGTTGTGGGGGCGCGAGTCGCTGTTAGCTGATTGGCCGCTGTGGCAGACCGGCGGTGAGATGATTGCCTCGGTGACTTACCACAGCGCGACTTGGAATGTATTGCCCTATCGTTTTGAGGCAGGTACGCCCAATATTGCTGGCTGCATTGCCCTCGGCGCGGCGGTAACGTGGCTGGCAGAGCAGGACATACAAGCCCTGCAAGCTCATGAAAGTCAGTTGCTGGTAAGAGCTGAGCAGCTCGCGGCGGCAATGGAGGGGCTTACGGTAATTGGCCGGGCCCAGCAAAAAGTCGGTGTACTCAGTTTTGTGATGGACTGCGGGCACCCGGCAGATATCGGATTTTTACTTGATCGCCAGGGTATAGCTATTCGCGCTGGCAACCACTGCGCCGAGCCGTTAATGGGGCGCATGAATGTACCCGGCACTGCACGGGCATCTTTTTCGATTTATAATAGCTTGGACGAGGTTGATGCACTGTTTGCCGGCCTGGAAAAAGTACAGCACATGCTGGCTTAGGGCCGGTTAGATAGAGCGGCGCCGGGCCTTGCCCGAGTAGGAGAGTCTATGACTGTTTCAACATTTAATCCCCAGGCCCAGGTAGTCACATTGACCCCGGCGGCTATTAGCCATTTTGAACGCAGCCTGCAGGGTCGAGAAGACCAGTTGGTGCGACTGTGTACGCAGACCAGTGGCTGTACTGGCTACGCCTATGTGCTAGATTTGGTTGAGCAGGCTGAGCCCGGCGATATTGTGCTCTATGCCGATCAGAGTGTAACCTTGGCGGTTGCCGCCGAGGCCATGAGTTTGTTGCAGGGCACCGAGATCGACTATGTCAGTGAAGGTGTCAACAGCGTGATCAAATTCAATAACCCCAATGTCGTGGCCGAGTGCGGTTGTGGCGAAAGTTTTAGTGTAGCCTGATATGCAGCAAACAATGGTTGTCACTCAGCGGGACTGTCCGGCCCGGCGCGTGCCCAGTGGCGATCCAGTCATTATTCCCCCGGGTCAGTTTATCTCTATAAATCAGAGTTTGGGTGGCAACTATACCGTGACCTGGCAGGGCAATATGCTTCGTATCGACGGCACCGATGCCGATGCTATTGGGCAAGAAGTGGAGTTGCTGGAATTTGACGACGATGGCTCCGGTGTCATCGACGAGGATCAGGTATGGCGTGCACTGGATAGTATTTTCGATCCGGAAATTCCGATTAGCCTAGTATCTCTAGGCTTAATTTATCAGGTGGTGGTGGATCAACAGCAAAGGCGGGTACAGGTTACCATGACGCTGACCGCGCCGGGCTGTGGTATGGGGCCGGTATTGGTCAGCGATGTGCAATACCGTACTGCCAAGGTACCCAACGTCGACACAGTTGATGTCGAGTTGGTGTTTGATCCGCCCTGGAGTCGGGAGATGATGAGTGACGAGGCACAGCTTGAAGCGGGCCTGTTTTTCTAGAGATCTGGTGTTTTACTGTCGCTGGTGGGCCTTTACAGTGTACTGGCACTGATCGCTGAGTCTTTTATTTCGGCCCGATTATTATTCGGGTACATTTTTATTAACACTGTCGGCAGATCACTTCTATGAGCGCAGCCACCACCCAAGAGATACTTGACGACCTAGCGTTTTTCGACGATTGGGAGGAGCGCTACAAATATATTATCGAGCTGGGTCGGGAGTTGCCGGCCTTCGACGAAGCGCTACAAACGCCTTCGCGGCTGGTAAAAGGCTGTCAGAGCAATGTTTGGCTCGATGTTGATTTAAGTGATGATAAGCTTAATTTCCGAGTGACCAGTGACGCCATTATAGTGCGAGGGCTGCTGGCTCTAGTGATGGCAGCCTACAATGACCGTACTGCAGCGCAGATAAGAGCCTTTGATATAGAGTCCTATTTTCGGCAGCTGGACCTGGAGCAGCACTTGAGTCCAACCCGGGGCAATGGCCTGCGTGCGATCGTCGCCAAGATACAGGCCATTGCCCGGGCGGCCCCGGTTTAAGCGCTGCCGCCCGGATCCCTGCAATCAGTCTAAGTGCATAAATTTCATACTAATTTCTACGCTACTCGCGTATAATGCGCGGTTCGAAAATTCCGTCTTTTTGGCGCTGCTGTCCACGGTGGCTTGGCTGCTGGCGGAACAGGGTCAATAAACACTATTTAATCGTTGCCGGTAGCGGTAACTCACTGAAAGTTGGAGAACAAAATGGCAGTTGAACGTACTTTTTCTATCGTTAAGCCCGATGCGGTAGCAAAAAATGTAGTTGGCGAAATCTATAGCCGCTTCGAGAAAAATGGTTTGAGCATTGTTGCATCTAAAATGCTGCGTTTGAGCACGGCTCAGGCCGAGGGATTTTATGCTGAGCATATGGGTCGTCCTTTTTTCCCAGATCTGGTTGAATTTATGACCAGTGGGCCTGTCACAGTTCAGGTTTTGGAAGGTGAGAATGCCATTGCAAAAAATCGCGAACTAATGGGCGCGACTAATCCTAAAGAGGCTGACGCCGGTACTATTCGCGCTGATTTTGCCGAGTCTATCGACGCCAACGCGGTACACGGTTCAGATTCTCCAGAGTCTGCGGCCCGTGAAATTGCCTATTTCTTTGCTTCCAGCGATGTCTGTGGTCGCAGCTAAGCAGCGGCAAAACTGGTAGCAACCGATAAATGCAGTATTACAAGTGGCTCTAACCATGCTCGATAGTGATAGCAATACGCAGCGAGAGATGGCGCTGAAAGCCCCAGTAGAGAAAGTTAATCTACTGGGGCTTTCACGCGAGAAAATGCAGGCATTTTGTGTGTCACTGGGTGAGAAGCCCTTTCGCGCGCAGCAGTTGTTAAAGTGGATACACCACCGTGGTGTTGACGACTTTGATGATATGACCGACATCAGTAAGGTGCTGCGGGCGAGATTGAAAGACTGTGCGGAAATTCGTCCGCCGGAGGTATTTAGCGAGCAGACCTCCAAGGACGGCACCCGCAAATGGGCGATTCGAGTCAGCGGTGGTGCGCTGGTGGAAACCGTATTAATTCCCGATGGTGACCGCGGTACGCTGTGTGTGTCATCGCAAGTTGGTTGCAGCTTGGATTGTTCGTTTTGTTCTACCGGCAAACAGGGTTTTCAGCGCGATCTAACCCCCGCTGAGATTATTGGCCAGGTTTGGCAGGCAATCAAATCCTACGATGCTTTTCCCTCTACTGAAAAGCGAGTAGTAACCAATGTGGTGATGATGGGCATGGGAGAGCCACTGTTGAATTTCGACAGCGTGGTCGACGCCATGGCTATTATGCTCGACGATTTTGGCTATGCCATTTCAAAACGCCGGGTGACGCTAAGTACCTCAGGCGTAGTTCCGGCACTGGATAAACTGGGAGATGTATCCTCGGTGTCGCTGGCAATATCACTACACGCGCCCAACAATGCACTGCGTAACGAGTTGGTGCCGATCAATCGAAAATACCCCATTGAAGAACTATTGGCAGCCTGTGGGCGTTACTGGGACAAACAGAGTGACACCCACCGCGTTACCACCATAGAGTACACTCTTATCGCTGGGGTGAATGACAGTCCGGATCAGGCGCGGGAGCTGTTGGAACTGTTGAGAGATTTCCCCTGCAAAATTAATTTAATACCGTTTAACCCCTTCGATTTGTCCGACTATCGCCGGCCGAGCAAAACGGCAGTTAATCGATTTTGGCAGGTGTTGAGCGACTCACATATAGTCACCACTATTCGCAGTACCCGCGGTGACGACATCGATGCTGCCTGTGGTCAGTTGGTGGGACAGGTTGCCGACAGAACCAAGCGCAGTGAGCGTCACCGAGCAAATTACAATCAGATAAACGCAGTGGAAGTGACGGGGTAGCAGTGCATGTTGAGCAATTTTTCAATGCCGAGCCATAGTTTTTTCCGCGCTGTAGGCTGCTGTCTATTGCTGCTAAGCCTTAGTGCTTGTGTTACCACTGAGCGAGGTGGTATTGGCTCTCAGGTGGATAAGTCGCAGGCTTTGAAAGACACAATACAGCTCGCTTTTTCCTATATTCGCGCCGGTAATTGGCAGTCGGCTAAGCGGCACTTGAAGACTGCGCTAGCGCTGGACGACAGCAATGCGCAGATTTACGAGGCGATGGCACTGGTATTTCAAAATACCGGCGAGATCGATTTGGCTGAGGAAAATTATCAGCGTTCGATCAAGCTCGATACAGCGGCCTCCCGAGTGCGCAATAATTATGCGGCCTTTCTTGGCCAGCAAAATCGCTACGCCGAGGCGGTGCAGCAGTTGGAACTGGTGGTTGCCGATACGCTTTATAGTAATCGACCGTCGGCCTTTGTCAACCTGGGTCAAAGCCATTTGCAGCTGCAGCAGCTAGAGCCCGCTAGGGAGGCTTTTCGTCGGGCCTTTCTAATGAATAGAAATAATGTGCAAGTGACATTCTATCTCGCAGAAGTTAACTACAAATTGAATAACTTTGCGGTGTCGCTGCAGTATTACGACAGCTACAGGCAGGCGATTAAGCAGCAGCCGCCGCGAGCACTGTGGCTGGGAATACGCCTGGCCGAGCAGTTTTCCAACAATGATGCCCTGTCTAGTTATGGCATGGCATTGAAAAATTTATATCCAGGCTCGCAAGAGTTTCTGGATTACAAAAAAGTATACGGGCTATGACTGAGACTGAATCATCGGCTCTGGAACAAAGTGTTATCGATGCGCTTGGACTAGAAAGTGCAGCGATAGAGCCCGTGGGGGCACAATTACGCGCGGCGAGAATGGCTGCCAATTTAACTGTTCGTCAAGTGGCGGAAGAGTTGTATCTATTACCCAACCAGGTTGAGGCGTTGGAAACCGGTAATTACAAGCGGTTTCGGGCGGAGATATTTTCTCGTGGGTATCTGCGTGCCTATGCAAAATTTTTAGATCTGGACGATCAGGCGATAGTCGATGGCTATGTCAACGCGCAGCCAGAGCGCCAAGGCGTGACAAAAAGTGCCCGCCAGCATATTCAAAACCCCACTAAGGGGCGCTCAGTTAAATACTGGTTCTTGGCGCTGGCTGTTGCGCTAACTTTTATGCTGTGGTGGTTGAATACCGATGTTAAGACGGCTGATAGAGTTTCGCCGGAAAACGCCTCGGTTATTGTCGATAAAAACGATGTATCGCTAATCGCCTCGTTGGATGATAGTGCCACCGCGGCCATGGAGCAGAGCGTAGAGCAAACTATAGCGCAGGCCGCGACGCAGTCTCCGGATACAGCCGTCGACAGCGCTGTTGCTAGCGGGCTTGAAACCGCGGTAGTAAAGCCGGTAGCGCTGTCCACTAGTACTAGCGCCGAAACACAGCCAGTAGTGGCCGCGGCGATTATCGCTCTGCCGGGTTCGCTCAAATTCAGCTTTTCCGCGGACTGTTGGGTAGAGGTTCGCAATGGCGATGACGACTTGATTTACGCTGATTTAAGACGGGCCAGCGACACTCTCGATCTGCAGGGCAAAGAGCCCTTCAACATTGTCTTAGGCTACGCTCCTGGGGTCAGCCTATACCACAATGGAACAGCGGTCATTATCCAAGCGGATACCCGTACCAATGCCGCGGAATTTGTCGTGAAGAGGTCCTGATTGTGCAAATGGAATCGCCTATCCGGCGTAGAGTAAGTAAAAAAATCTTTATTGGCGATGTCGCTGTCGGTGGTGATGCACCGATTTCGGTACAGAGTATGACCAATACCGACACCTGCGATGTGGCGGCGACAGTCGCGCAGATAAAACAGTTGCAGGTGGCCTGTGCCGACATAGTGCGGGTTTCAGTACCTGATATGGAGGCGGCCGAGGCCTTTAAGGCCATTCGTGCCCAGGTTGAAGTACCGCTGGTGGCGGATATTCACTTCGATCATAAGATCGCACTCAAAGTGCTCGAATACGGGGTCGATTGTCTGCGTATTAATCCAGGGAATATTGGCAACAATAGCAAAGTTAAGGCGGTTGTCGACGCCGCTCGAGAGCGAAATATTCCACTGCGCATAGGCGTTAACGCCGGTTCTCTGGAAAAAGACCTGCAGCGAAAATACGGCGAGCCCACCCCCGATGCACTGGTTGAGTCGGCGATGCGGCATATCGATATTTTGGAAAAGCTCAATTTCGACAATTTCAAGTTGAGTGTTAAGGCTTCCGATGTGTTTATGGCAGTCGCTGCCTATCGCAAGATGGCCGAAAGAATTGAGCAGCCGCTGCACCTGGGTATTACCGAGGCGGGTGCGCTGCGCGGCGGCACGGTCAAATCCTCGGTCGGTTTGGGCATGTTGTTAATGGACGGTATCGGCGACACGATTCGCGTATCGCTGGCGGCGGATCCGGTCGAAGAAGTGAAGGTGGGTTACGAGATATTAAAAAGTTTAAAGCTGCGCAGCAAAGGTATTAACTTTATCGCCTGTCCCAGCTGTTCGCGGCAAAACTTTGATGTAGTCAAGACCATGAATGAGTTGGAGGTCAGGGTCGAAGATATCACCACGCCGCTGGATGTCGCCGTTATCGGTTGTATTGTCAACGGTCCCGGCGAGGCGAAAGAGGCCGAGATCGGTCTGACCGGTGGTACCCCACAGCATTTGATTTATGTTGATGGGAAAAAAGATCACAAGGTGCAAAAAGAGGGTTTGGTGGATCATCTAGAGGCGATGATCAGGGACAAGGTTGCGGCCAAAGAGCTGGCGCAGCGAAACTTAATTACCAAGCAATAGTGCGCGCAGCGAGCTGAGCGCAAATAATACAGGCATTTATTACGGTATTTGCCGTGGGGTGGAACGAAGTGGCTAAGATTCAATCTATACGAGGCATGAATGACCTGTTACCTGGGGATTCAGCGCTATGGCAATATTTGGAAAGCGCTGTTGCCAAGGTGTTGCGGCAATATTGTTATCGGGAGATTCGCTTCCCGCTGTTAGAGCACACCGAGTTGTTTAAGCGCTCAATTGGCGAGGTAACTGATATCGTCGAAAAAGAAATGTACAGTTTCGATGATCGCAATGGCGAGAGCCTAACGCTGCGCCCGGAGGGTACCGCGAGCTGCGTGCGGGCGGCGCTGCAAAACGGCCTGTTGGACAACCAGCAGCTGCAGCGATTGTGGTATTTGGGCCCGATGTTTCGCTACGAACGTCCACAAAAGGGCCGCCTTCGCCAGTTCCATCAACTAGGTATAGAGTTTTTTGGCGTGCACTCTGCCGACGCCGACGCCGAATTAATTATTCTTACTGCACGGCTGTGGCGGGAGCTGGGCATCGCCGCAGAGGTCTCGCTGGAGCTCAATAGCATTGGCAGCGTGCAGGCCAGATCGGCTTATCGCGAGGCGTTGGTGGCGTATTTATCGGATTATGTCGATCAGCTTGATGAGGATAGCAACAGGCGCTTACACAGCAATCCACTACGTATTCTCGATAGCAAATCGGCGGATACGCAGCGGGTGTTGGAGGGCGCACCTCGGCTCAGTGACTATCTTGACGATGAGTCGCGGGCTGATTTCGAATTACTTAAGCGTTTACTCGACAGTGCCGGCATTCAATACCGGATCAACGAAAAACTGGTTAGAGGCCTGGATTATTACAATAAGACTGTATTTGAATGGGTGACCGATAGCCTCGGTGCCCAGGGCACGGTCTGCGCGGGCGGTCGCTACGACGGATTGGTTGAGCAGTTGGGCGGCAAAGCTACGTTTGCCGTTGGCTGCGCGATGGGTATGGAGCGGCTCAGTCTATTGTTGCTGGAGGCCGCCGCGCTGCCGGTCCAGTTGGCGGCGGGCCCCGATATCTATCTAGTGGTGGCTGGCGAACAGGCCCAGCTGGCGGCCACCGGCTTGGCAGAGACGCTGCGCAGTCAGCTGCCCGGTATTCAATTGCTCAGTCACTGCGGTGGCGGAAAATTTAAGAAGCAGTTTAAGCGGGCCAATGATAGCGGCGCTAGGCTTGCACTGATTATCGGTGACGACGAAGCCGAGCAGCAAGTGGTCAATATAAAGTGGCTACGAGAGCAGCGAGAGCAGCAGAGTGTGCCGGTGAGCTCGCTTATCGAACTATTAACAAAAGAATTTAATGACTAATCAGCGAATGTCGGTAAAATCCGTTCCACGGTTTATCAGTAGGGCGGTGGTGAAGGTCAGCGGCAGGCGGTATTGGGTGCAGTAAGTCGATACCGCAAGCGGTAAACCCAGCACAAAGGGTTAGCCAATTGCCAGCGATTGCAAGTAGTCAATGATCAACAGTAACAAACGATACAACCCACAATTACCAGTGACGAAGGGATAGAGACTAATATTATGGCTGAAGGCTATGAAAGCGACGAAGAACAAATAGAAGCGCTAAAGAAGTGGTGGCAAGACAATGGCACCTCAACCTTGGCAACGGTGGCGTTAGCGCTGATATTGTATTTTGGCTGGCAGGGTTGGCAGTCGCAAAAGCAGGAAGATATTGTCACCGCCTCGTCTATCTATCAGAATATGCTGGCGGCGGTGGGTAGTGGTAATAGCGTGCTCACCGATGAGCAGCGATCTACCGCAAATCATTTAGCGACCACCTTAAAAACCGATTTCCCCGGCTCCACCTATGCGCAATTTGCAGCGCTGTACAAGGCCAAGTTGGCGGTTGAGGCCAAAGACCTGGCTGCGGCCGAACAGGAGTTGCAGTGGGTAATGGACGGCGACGCCATTCCCGATATTGTAGTGCAGGCGAAACTGCGCCTAGCGCGGGTATTGTATGCCCAGGAAAAATATCCAGCGGCACTGTTATTGCTTGATAACAGCAATGCTATTTATGCCGCGGCGTTCGAAGAAGTCAGAGGTGATATCCACAATGCCCTGGGAGAGCCCGACAACGCCAAGCTGGCGTATTTAAAAGCCTCGGAGCTAAATAAGCAGGCAGAAAATCCCAGCCCCAACCCTTTGCTGGAGCTGAAGATTGAACAATTGAACAGCAAATTGCAGCGGTTATCGACACCGTCTGCGGCCGAAGGGGATTCATAAATTGAACTGTGTAAAAGCGTTATTGGCCCTCGGGCTGCTGTTCTCCCTCAGCGCCTGCAGCGTATTTGATACCGATGAAGAGCAGGATGTGCCGGCTGAGTTAATTAAATTTGAGGCCGAGCGCGAGTTTGACAAGCTCTGGAGCCGCAGTATTGGCAACGGTCAGGGCGATATTTACAATCGATTAACACCGGCAGTAGATGGCCAGTTTTTGTTTGCCGCCGCCGCCGATGGAACGGTGTCGCGATTGCGACTGGCCGACGGAGAGCCGCAGTGGTCAATAGATCTTGAACAGAGTTTGCTCGGAGGTGTGGGTGTTGGCGAGTCGCAGCTATTATTAGGTACAATGGGTGGTGATGTTATTGCTATCGACAAGGAAAACGGTGAAAAACTGTGGTCTGTCAATGTCGGTGGTGAGGTGTTATCAGCGCCTCAGAGTAATAAAGACAAGGTGTTTGTACAGACTGTCGACGGTAAAATGTTGGCACTCAATGCGCAGGACGGCAGTCAGTTGTGGTCTTTTACTAACAATGTTCCGGTACTGACATTGCGCGGTACCAGTACGCCACTGCTCTTTCGCGACACTGTGATAGCGGGTTTCGCCAATGGTAACGTGGTTAGTTTTAATCAGCAGACGGGTACAGTGCAGTGGAATGTGCGGGTCTCGATAGCCAAGGGCAATTCTGAAATTGACCGCATTGTCGACATTGACGGCAACTTACTGCTTGGCAGCAAATTGTTATATGCCGCTAATTATCAGGGTCGCATTGTCGCCATTGATCCCAATTCAGGCAGCCGTGCTTGGGCCAATGAGGCGTCGTCTAATAGCGGTATGTCGAGGGGCTTTGGCAATATATATGTCAGTGGCGGCGACGGTACTATTACCGCTTTCGAACAGAATGGCAACGGTGTGCGCTGGGCGCAGACTTTGCTGTCAAATCGTGTAGTGACCGGTTCGATTACCGAGGGCAGTTATGTTGTGGTCGGTGACTTTGAAGGTTATATACACGCGCTGTCGCAAGTCGACGGTCATATGGCCGCCCGCACTAAATTGGGTGCCGGTGGCATTCGCGTAGATTTACTATCGGCAGACGACCGTATTATTGCCTATGGTAACGATGGCACCCTGGCGGTTTATCGTCTCAAGTAAGTACTGCGGCGCCAGTCTGTAATGTTGTGGCGCCGGTGGTAATCTTTCGCAAAACCCGCTGGTTTTGTGGTCTCGTTTATTAGTGAAAATGTGGTTTAGTCTATGGTCCCGGTGATTGCTTTAGTTGGCCGCCCCAATGTTGGCAAGTCAACGCTGTTTAATAGGCTGACTAAAACCCGCGATGCGCTGGTAGCGAATTTACCCGGATTGACCCGGGATCGAAAATATGGGGAGGCGCGCCTAGGCGAACGGCGCTTTATTGTTATCGATACCGGTGGTATTAGCGGTGAAGAAGAGGGTATCGATGCGGCGATGGCGCAGCAGTCGCTGTTGGCAATCGACGAGGCGGACGCGATATTCTTTATGTGCGACGCCCGGGCAGGACTGACCGCCGGTGACGAAGCGCTGGCCCACAAGTTGCGCCAGACGGCCAAGCCGGTGTTTTACATTGCCAATAAGATCGACGGCGTCAATCCCGATGTGGCCATGGCCGATTTCTATCGTCTAGGTATTAAACAGTTGTATCCGTTGACCGCCACCCACGGCAAGGGTGTTATCAACCTGCTCGATGCCATGTTTGAAGAGTTTCCCGTGGATGCGGAGGCGGCCGTTACCGCGGCTGCCCGGGGCACAAAAATTGCCATTATTGGACGACCCAATGTCGGTAAATCGACGCTGGTCAACCGCCTGCTGGGCGAAGAGCGGGTAGTGGTGTTTGATGAGGCTGGCACCACTCGGGACAGTATTTACATCGACTACGATCGCGACGGTGAGCCCTATACGTTAATCGATACCGCGGGTGTTCGGCGCCGTAAAAATGTAAAAGAGACGGTGGAGAAATTTTCTATCGTCAAGGCGTTGAAAGCCATCGATGACGCCAATGTCGTGATCTTGGTGCTGGATGCCACCGAGGGCATAGTCGATCAAGACTTGCACTTGCTGGGACACGCCGTTGACTCAGGGCGGGCTCTGGTTATCGCCCTCAACAAGTGGGACGGGCTCGATACCGACCACCGGGATTGGGTAAAAATCGAGCTGGAGCGGCGCTTACAGTTTATCGACTTTGCCGTTATCCACTTTATCTCGGCGTTGCACGGCACCGGTGTAGGGCATTTGTATGAGTCCGTCGACCAGGCCTACAATTCGTCGATGAAAACGTTGCAGACCCATAAGCTCACCCAGATACTGGAAAGTGCAACCCGCGATCACGCCCCGCCAATGATTAACAACCGGCGCATTAAGCTGCGCTATGCCCACGCCGGCGGCCACAATCCTCCCATTATTGTTATTCACGGCAACCAGACCAGCAAGGTGCCGGATAGCTATCAGCGTTTCTTGGAAAAAACCTTCCGCCGGGAGCTGTCACTGTCGGGAACGCCGATTCGCATCGTATTTAAGACCGGCGATAATCCCTATGGTCCCGACGAGAGCAAAATGACAAAACGCCAGGCTGATCGCAAGGCGCGCATTAAAAATCAGCGCAAAAAGGTCAAGAAAAGCTAGCGCAGCGTATGACTTTTATGGGCTGCCAGCAGCTAGTGGTTAAACCCGACTTGGACAGCGGCGAACATATCCGCCAGTTTGTGCAGGCGTTTTACCAGCTGTTACTACAAGACCCGCAGTTGGCACCGTTTTTTGTCGATGTCGATCTACCTAGACACCTCCCGCTTATCAGCCAATACTGGGAAAAACTATTGTTGGCTGAGCCCGGTTACAGCCGCCACACAATGAATATACACCGCGCGCTAAACCGCCGCAAAACACTGCAGCGGGCGGATTATGTGCGCTGGCTGGCTATTTTTGCGGGCACACTCGAGAGTGGTTTTTGCGGGGCTTATGCAGATCGGGCGAAGAAGATCGCCGAACAGGTCGCGGCCAATATGGAGCGCGCCCTGAGGCATTGAAAATACCCGGATCTAGTTTATGCTCTGTCCGCCTTGGCGGGGTAAAGGAATGGCTTCTTGACGCAGATGTTAACGAATATACAAAGTCCCATCCCAACCACCTCGAACGTCGCGCCGTCTCGGTACTGCGGCTTTACTCACCGTTACTGGAAGGTATTATGAACACAATAAAAATCGTTAAGGCCGCACTTGTTGTGGCGCTGTTGTTAGTTACTCAGGGTCTGTACGCTGCCCCGCAAACCGTATTGATTACCGGTGCCAATCGCGGTGTTGGCCTGGCCTTGGCGGAACAATTCAAACAACAGGGTTATCACGTGATCGCTACCGCCCGCAAACCCGAACAGGCCCAGGCCCTCAAGGCATTGGGTGTACAAATTGAGCAGCTAGACGTGGTCAGCGCCGACAGTGTTGGCAAATTAGCGGCAAAATTAAAAGGTCAGCGTATTGATGTGTTGTTGAACAATGCTGGTATTGGCGGTCACGGTACGCCGAGCTTTGCCCAACTCGATATAGAACAGTTGCAGCAAGTGCTCAACGTCAATAGCCTTGGTGCATTGCGGGTTACTCAAGCACTGCTGGCTAATATGGAGGGCAGTAAGCAAAAAGTGGTTGCCAATATTAGCAGTATTATGGGCAGTACTGGACTTAATGAGGGCGGAGGAGCGCTGGGTTATCGGGCCAGCAAAGCGGCGTTAAACAATTTCACCAAGTCATTGGCTGTGGAATATGGCCAGCGCGGATATGTGTTTGTAGTTTTGCACCCGGGTTGGGTTCGCACCGATATGGGCACAGACCGGGCGACCTACTCTACCGCGGAAAGTGCCGCCGGCCTGTATGACGTTATTGCTGGACTGGATGTGGAAGACAACGGCCTGTTTTACGATTTCCAAGGCAAGGCTTTGGCCTGGTAGTGATAGCGCGGGGGGGGCGTTGGCCAGGTAAATTCGCCTCGATCACTGAATACGGCGGCAATCAAAAACGCTAGTTTTGGCTAGTGCCGAGGTAGGGGTAGCTATGCAGGTATTGTTATTATCGGCCTACGATGCCCAGAGCCATCGGCGCTGGCGGCAAACCTTGGAGGCGCTATTTACAGGCTATCAATGGACCCATTTAACCCTGCCACCACGCTATTTTAGCTGGCGGCTGCGGGGCAATAGCCTGAGCTGGGCCTTTGGCAACAGGGCGCAGTTAGAACAGCACTACGACCTTGTTATTGCCACCTCGATGGTAGACCTGTCGGCGCTGCGAGGCTTCGTACCAGCACTGGCCAGTCGCCCTACGCTGGTCTACTTTCATGAAAATCAATTTGCCTATCCCGCCGGCGCCCGTCAGCACTCCACTGTAGAACCGCAGATGCTCAACCTCTATAGTGCGCTGGCTGGCGATCGGGTTATTTTTAATAGCGACTACAACCGCGACACTTTTTTGCAGGGGGTCTCGACGCTGTTGGAAAAAATGCCGGATCAAGTGCCTGCCGGTATTCCCGAGCAGCTGGCACAAAAGAGCGCAGTGATACCCGTACCCCTAGCCGATAGTACTTTTAGTACAGGCGCTGTCCCCATCGATCTCGAGCTGTCACAGTTGTGGCACAAGCGCTGGACTGCCTCCGGCGGCAGTGCGTTGAAAATCGTATGGGCGGCACGCTGGGAGTACGACAAGGGGCCCGGTGGGCTGCTGGGCATCTTACAGCTGTTAGAGCGCCGAGAGATAGACTACCAAATTGCTATTGTCGGTCAGCAATTTAGAAATAGCCCCGAGGCGTTTTCGATCATCGAATCTAAGTTCCAGCACCGCTTGGCGCACTTTGGCTATATAGAATCCGCCGACGAATACCGCGCCTGCCTGCAATCGGCGGATATGGTTTTATCGACGGCGTTGCATGAATTTCAGGGGCTCAGTGTTATCGAGGCGATCTCCGCGGGCTGTATACCGGTATTGCCGTCTCGTCAGGTTTATCCTGAATTGGTGCCCGCCGGTTATGTCTATGCCAGCTACCCAAAAGACCCGGCCGCCGAGGCCGAAGCCGCCGTGGCCCTTATTGAATCCTTTGTTCGGCAGCGCCCACCGCTGCCAGATGTCAGTCAGTTTTCTGCGGCGTTATTAAAACCCCGCTATCAACAGGCATTTTTAGATACGATCGGTACTTAACCATCGTTCTTAATTATCGGTGTTTAGGCTATCACGGGACTGGGGCAATGCGGTTAACTCGGGTTCTGCACCGGCGAACCGGCATGGGCTATGCCCTGCCTCGGTCTCTGCGCTCTGATAGCTGCAACGCCTATTTTTGCGACTCTGTTCGAGAGTTTCAGCGCCATTATGTGCAAACGCCAAAAAAGCAGCTGTTTATTATCCGCCGCGATCATGACAATTGGAGCCGCTTCGATAAAATCGGCGGAAATAATGTGCTCGAAACTCGGCTTATTCAGGGCGAGCAGATTGACGTTGTTGAGTGTTAGCGATGCTTACGCTCATATTTCACCGCCTTCAGTGAGTGATTGAATTAACCTTTAGTGGTGTATTGATAAGCTACTGCGCGAAAACTCCCTGCTGCAGTGACACTATTGCAAGCCCGTGCTAGCGAGCGATCGCTGATGACTACTCTAGTGACTGGCCGACGAATGAACAATAAGCGGTGAAAAACACCGGAGAACATAGTCAAGCCGCTACCAAGTCAGTATTATAACGGGCACAAAAAACCATCGACTTCACCGACAAAAGCATTGTTATGAATAAAGAACGCGTATTAACCGGTATCACCACTTCAGGCACCCCTCATTTGGGTAATTATATCGGCGCCATTAAACCCTCGATAATCGCCAGTAAGAACAGCGAACTCGACTCCTTCTTTTTTCTCGCCGACTATCACGCGCTGATTAAGAACCAGGACCCCGCGCTGGTGCGCCAGTCGACTAAGGAGATTGCCGCCACTTGGCTGGCGCTGGGTTTGGATATCGACAACAGCACCTTTTATCGGCAATCGGATGTGCCGGAAATCACTGAGTTGAGTTGGATCCTAACTTGTTCGACTGCTAAGGGATTAATGAATAGGGCCCACGCCTACAAAGCGGCAGTTCAGGCCAATAGTGCCGAGGGTAATGATCCGGACAAGGCCGTTACCATGGGGCTCTATAGTTACCCGATATTGATGGCAGCCGATATATTGATGTTTAATGGCAAGAAAATCCCGGTTGGCAAAGACCAAATTCAGCATGTGGAGATGGCCCGCGATATAGCCCAGCGCTTTAACCACCATTACAAGGAGCTGTTTACCTTGCCAGAGGCGGTAATCAGTGGCGACGGTTCGGTGCTCAGTGGTTTGGATGGGCGTAAAATGAGCAAGAGCTATAACAATACCATCCCGCTGTTTTTAACCGAGAAAAAGCTGCAAAAGCATATCAACAAAATCAATACCAACTTACTGGAGCCGGGAGAGCCTAAAAATCCCGATGACTCGACGGTTTTTCAGCTGTGGCAGGCCTTTGCAAGCGACGAGCAAAACCAGTATATGCGCGAACAGTTTGCCGCGGGTATAGCCTGGGGCCAGGCCAAGAAGGAATTGTTTGGGCTGCTCAACGAGGAGCTGGCGCCGGCGCGGACACGCTACGAGGCGTTGATGGCGGATGGTCAGTTTATCGAACAAGCGCTGCAAAAAGGCGCACTGAAAGCTAGAGCGCAGGCCGCAGAGTTACTGCAAAAAGTACGTCGGGCAGTGGGTATTGGCGCTATTAGCTGAGTGCTAGCTACTGGGGTAGCAACAACACAAAAAAAAGCCCGCTATTGCGGGCTTTTTTTGTCTATGTCTATCTAGACTAGTTGATCAGAGTCCTACTACTGCTATCAAAATGTCAGCTGGATATCGGCAAACACCGAGCGGGGCTCGCCAATAAAGTAGCGGTCGCCGCCAAAGCTAGAGTAGTCCGCGCGCTCTGCGTAGTCTTTATCCGCCGCATTGACGATACGCAGACCGCCGGATACGCTGTCGCTGAACTGGTGCCGAAGCCGCAGGTTAAGCAATTCGTGACCGCTGTAGCTGTGTTGATTGGTAATGTCAGTGTAGTACTTACCCATTGATATCCACTCTAATTCCGCCCGGGTTGCAGCATTGATCTGCCAGCCCAGTTGCGCCGAACCCATGCGTCTGGGGGCGGTGTCGACGTCGTTGTTTTTGGTGGCGATATTCGCCTGGCTGCCGGGGGCAGTGACATCTTTAGTATATTTGTGGCGGGCAAAGGTACCGGCCAGGGTGATGTCGATAGTGCCCTCGGCGCCAAAGCTGCGGTAAATTTGGTATTCGATACCGTAGTGACGGGTCTCTCCGCTGTCGGTGTTAAGGCGGTCAACATCCTGGAAAATAACATTGGCTTTGTCCATGTAAAAACCGCTGATGCTGTAGCTGAAGTCACTAACAGTTCCTCTTAGTGTTAGTTCCAGGCTGTCGATTTCCTCGGAATCCAGATCTGCACTGACTTGACCTGCCTGTAGCCGATAGAGTTCTGTGGCTTGAGGGGCGCGAAATCCGTGACTCAATCTGGCCACCAGTGTACTGTTCTCTGACAGTTGATGCACAGCGTCGGCTGTTACTGACCAATTGTTGAAATCATCCTTGCGATCTTCCGGGCGGCTGTAGCGACAGCCCAGTGCCCCGGTAAAGCCGTTAACGCAAATGGTACCGTCCTCGGCGGTATCACCGGCAATCATACGGTTGTCGTAGTCGTATTTTATTGCCTCGAAACGCGCCCCTGCTGAGAGAATAGTGTCATCGCTGAGCTCATAGCTGCCGTCGACAAAGGCGGCAATAACGTTGGCAGTAACCTCGTAGTCATACTGCTTGCCACTGGGAAAAGAGGAAAACCCTCCGTCCTGACTCTGTTTTAGGTAGGCATCGGTGTATTCAATATCAAATCCGTTGGTCACGGTCAGCTGCGAAGAGACCGGGCGTACATAGGCACTTTGCAAGCCGATACTGTGTTGGCCATTTTCTTCTATTGGGGTTCCCGGCAAGAAGTGCATTAAAAATTCCATTTCGCTGTAGCGCGCATAGGGAGTAACGATCAGTGTACCGCCGTTGTCCAAAGAGCGCTCGATACGCGATTGCAAACGTGCGGATTGGCTGTCGCGGTACGCTTCGGGGTTGGGGTTCTCGCGCTTGCGGTGATCGTCTCTATAAGCGTTGAGTCCCTCAACATAACCGGCAGTTTCCTGATTGAGGTTACTTAGGTGTAACAGGGTTTTAATCGACAGATCGCTCTCGGTACTAACATCGTGACGCAGGGACAGCTTTTGCTGGTCGAAACCGGAGTCGTCTTTATAACCACCGTCGCTGGTAGAGTTGATGCTCAGGCGATAGCTTTGCCGTGCCAGGGTATTGCTGTGGCTGAATTTAACCCGGCCGTAGTCGTGCGGGCCGCCCTCTAAAGAGACCGTATTTTCCAATTCGGCGCTGGGGTTGCGGCTCAATACATTGACCACTCCGTGCATGGCGCCGGAGCCGTGTACGGCGTTACCTGGTCCCTTGATGACATCGATGCGCGCGGCCTGTTCACTATTGGTGTCGAACAGTTGATTGACATTGCAAAACCCTGTCGGTCGCACCGATACGCCGTCTTCGGCAATGTAAAAAGCGCCGCAGCTACCGGCACCAGTTAGAGATGGTGAGCGTATTGCCGGCAGACTCTCCTGGCCGTTGCCGCGACTGGCCCATACCCCAGGGACCCTAGCTAGTGACTCGCTAATATGGACATGGAGAATTTGTCCCAGCTCGTCGCCGGAAATGACCGATAGATTAGCGCCCAAGGTACCTACACTCTGTTGGCTGCGTGACCCGGTGACCGTCAGTGTTTCCAGATCAGTGGCAGTGGCGCTATTGACTGCGGGGCTAGACGACAATAGCAGTGATACAAAAGTCGCCAATGTGGTTTTTGTCGATCGAAACATAAAAAATCCCATAGTAATAAAGGTGTTTAGGTAACAAGGCGGGGCTCAATTCATAGATCGATGCATCACCAGTGCTCTATATTATTCCGAGGATTATAGCGATATTCCGCGAATAAAGGCGAATAATTCTGCTCGGGATGCTCTGTAGTTGTTTTGTGACTCAACTGTAATGTAGAGGCCAAAAACACGGTGGCAAGTAGCAGCGAGGATTGGCGTACACAACAAAGGCCTTAGCCGGGCGCCGACATCGACTATTACAGGTGTTTGATGGCAGCAAGTTCTTCAGCCATTGGCTGCTGGTAGTGCTCCCGGCTGTGATGTTCAGTCAACCGACAGTGATGGCAGGCCAATGTGCGGTTGGATATTTTTACCCAGCGTTTTTTGAATGGCAATACGCCCCAGTAACAGCGGGTATAAAAGTAATCGCCCTGTTTAATGCCTTCTTTCGCCAATAATTTTTGCGTTAATAACATCGGCCGGGTGATATAGCTGAGTGAGTGGTGGCAGAACTGGCAGTGTTGCCCCTGCCGCCGGCTAAAAAATAGCAGTATCAATAGCAGTGGTACCGCAATCAGGGCGGCGAGCTTGTAGCCTTTGAAAGTATCCAGAACAGTAAATACTACGGCGCTGCTCACCGCGATAATAAGCAAGCCGCTGCAGACGATTGAGAGTAGCGCGCGCAGGCGATTTGAGCTCAGTGCCGCTACCTGATTGTAGGTGTTTAAGTCCATTTCGCTTTACTGACCTATGTCATTAGATCGCTAGATAGTGTTTTTGTGATGTTGGTTAGGCGCTGCTGTGTTGATTGCCCCGAGAGACAGTTTTACCAGTGTCGGCACGAAATGGCTAGGGCTTAGCGGCTATTAATCCGCTATGACAGCGAACAGACTAATCTAAAACCCCTATCTTGGGATATACTTAACGCTATTAATCCCCTACCCATACCGGGGAGTGCGAGTGTTAAGGCAATCGCTACTCTCTGGCTCTCTATGTTCAGCAGACAACCAGACTATGCATACACAGTCAGTAGAAGTACTCAAACAGGTTTACGGCTACGATCGCTTTCGCGGTCAACAAGCCGATATTATCGACTCGGTACTGGCCGGGCAGGATGCTCTGGTGTTGATGCCAACCGGAGGGGGGAAATCACTGTGTTATCAAATTCCCTCGCTGGTATTAAAGGGTGTGGGGATTGTTATCTCGCCGTTGATTGCGCTGATGCAAGATCAGGTTGATGCCATGCAGCAGTTGGGTGTACACGCTGCCTTTCTTAACTCGACACTGACCGGGCAGCAGCAGCGGCTGATCGAACAGCAACTGCTACAGGGCCAGCTGGACTTGCTCTATATGGCCCCGGAGCGGTTGGTCTTGGCCTCGACTCTGCAGTTGCTCAGTCGCTGTGATATAGCCCTGTTCGCCATTGACGAGGCCCACTGCGTGGCCCAGTGGGGACATGACTTTCGCGCGGATTATCTGGGCCTCGATGTACTGGCACAGCGTTTTCCTGGGGTCCCGCGCATTGCGCTGACCGCCACCGCAGATCAGCGCACTCGGGAGGAAATTGTTCAGCGCTTGCAACTGCAAGATGCGCAGTCCTTTATCAGTGGTTTTGACCGCCCCAATATTCGCTATGGTATCGCCAGCAAGACCACGCCGAGAAAACAGCTGCAGGCTTTTTTGCAAAACCGCCGGCAAGAAGCGGGTATTGTCTATTGTCTGTCCCGTAAAAAAGTGGAAGATACCGCGGCCTGGTTGTGTCAATTAGGCTACACCGCGCTGCCCTACCACGCAGGTCTTAGCAGCGAGCTGCGAGAGCTGCATCAGCGCCGTTTTCTGCGGGAAGAGGGTATTATCATTACTGCCACCATTGCTTTTGGCATGGGTATAGATAAGCCCGATGTACGTTTTGTCGCGCACCTGGATCTGCCCAAAAGTATTGAGGCTTATTATCAGGAGACCGGCCGCGCCGGCCGCGATGGGCTGCCGGCGGAAGCCTGGATGGTCTACGGTCTGCAGGACGTCATTCGGTTGCAGCAAATGCAGGCTGGATCTGAGGCCTCGGAGCAGTTTAAAATGAGTGAGCGCCACAAGCTCAACGCGATGCTGGGGTTGTGTGAAACCACCGGTTGTCGGCGCAAGATGTTGCTCAGTTATTTCGCCGATGAGGGTGCTGACAATTGTGGCAACTGCGACAATTGTCAAATCCCGCCGCAAACCTGGGATGCCTCCGAGGCGGCCCAAAAGGCGCTGTCCTGTATTTACCGAACCGGGCAAAAATTTGGCGTGGTGCATATCATCGATGTTTTGTTGGGCCGCGATACAGCGAAAGTCGCTCAATTCAATCACCGGGCGCTGAGTACCTTTGGCATCGGCGCCGATGTGGGCGAAGGGCAGTGGCGCTCGGTTATTCGTCAGCTGGTGGTGCGTGGGCTGTTGGAGGTCGATGTTGATGGCTACGGGGGTTTGAAACTGAGCCCCCAGTGTCGGCCGGTGCTGCGGGGGGAGCAATCGCTGTTACTGCGCCGAGATCTAGCGGCTGAAGGTCGCGCTGGTAAGGGCGCGAAAACAAGTCGAAGTCGGGCGGTTGTAGCTCCAGAACACGAGCAGCTGTGGGCGGATCTTCGGGATTGTCGAAAACGACTAGCAACGGATTTCAATGTGCCGCCCTATGTTATTTTTCACGATGCTACCTTGCAGGAAATGATTGAACGCAGGCCGATGTCGCGGATGGACTTATTGACTATTACCGGGGTCGGTCAAAGCAAACTGGATAAATACGGCAGCGATTTTATCGATGTCATTTGCAGCCATGCTGAGGCCAGACTCTAGCAGTGGTGTTGCGAGCGAGGGAGCGAACATGACGGTTGAACAGGGCCTGGCAAAATCACCGACGCTGCACAGTGTGCCGCCTTTTTTTAACTACGTTATCAAACGTCAACGCCGTAAATCCCTGGCGCTACATGTTCTGGTCGACGGCTCGGTGGAAGTGCGAGCGCCCAAGTGGCTGTCCCGAACGGTAATTATTAGCTTTGTTGAGGGTCGAGTCGACTGGGTAGTGCAACAGCGTAGCGAGCGCTTGCTAAAACTACAGTCGCTACCCGTTTATCGCGATGGCCAGTCACACTACTTCATGGGTCAGCGCTACCGGCTGACCCTGTCGCGTGGCACGGCAGCTGCGGGCTTGAACGCTGGGCTACTGCAGGTGACAGCGCGGGACCCCGATAATCCGCAACAGGTGCAAAAATCTCTCGAAAAGTGGTATCGCCAGCAGGCCAAAGCTGTTTATGACGAGCGTATGTTTGCCTGTTTTGAATCCTTTCCCGATTGGTTTCAAGACCGTTACCCCATGCCGCCAATCACTGTGCGAAAAATGCGTCGACGCTGGGGCAGTTGCTCCAGTTCCGGTCAGGTGACGTTGAATTTGTCGCTGATAAAAATGCCACAAGAGTGCCTCGACTACGTCATCGTCCACGAGTTATGCCATCTACACGTCTTTCATCATGGCGCCGCCTTCTATCAATTACTGGGCGCGGTGATGCCTAGTTGGAAGGAACGTGAAGCACTAGTGGAACGCCTTGCCTAGCGGTGCTGCAGCCTTAAAGCGCTGCCAGAAGTGGCCGTAAATGGGGCAGTACATTGTTCAATATTTGCTGTTGAGCTGCGGCGGTGGGGTGAATGCCGTCTCCCTGCATAAGCTTCGGGTAGATAGCGATCTCGGCCAGTAAAAAGGGTACTAGCGCGGTCTGATTTCGGCTGGCAACATCGACAAAACTGTGGTGAAACATTTGTGTGTAGTGCTTACCGTAATTCGGCGGAATACGCATGCCTGCAATAACGATTTTGGCCTCAGCCTGCTGAGACAGCTGCACCAATTGTTGTAGATTGTGGCGCAGTGTTTGAATAGGGTAGCCGCGTAGGGCATCGTTGCCTCCCAGTTCAATAATCACGATGCTGGGCCGGTGCTGTAACAGCAGTTTGGGTAACCGGGCCAGCGCGCCGCCGGTGGTTTCACCGCTGATACTGGCGTTGACAATAGCCACTGGCCGCTGGCCGCTAACGGCATTGCCGGGCTGTAATAAGTGTTGTTGCAACAGGCTTACCCAACCGCTGTCGCGCTTGATACCATAAGCGGCACTGATACTATCTCCCAGTACCATCACGGTCGGCGCCAAAGTAGGTGCTATTAAGCCGGGGTCTGTGTCACTATATGCCCATTGAGCGCCCAGCAGTGATCCGATAAGACTGAGCCGGCACAGCCACAAAACAATGATGTTGTGGCTTAATCGATAGCCATTGTACCGGTGCTTACAGGCTTGGACACCGCCGGTCATTTTGGCGAGCAATGAGGGTGAAGTGTTTTCCCCAGTCCCGTACTCGTTGTACTTACATTCACAAAACATAGATTAGCCAACATGATAAAAACTAAAAACGTCGAAAAAACCGTGAGCACCTCAGAAGGTGATCTGTGTATCTTGAAAGGGATTGATCTGGAAATCAAGTCGGGGGAAACCCTCGCGGTCGTTGGCTCCTCAGGTTCTGGCAAATCAACGCTGCTGGGACTGCTGGCGGGCCTCGATGTACCTAGCAGCGGCAGTATTGAATTAGGTGACTACGAAATAACTGCGCTTAGCGAGGATCAGCGGGCCACGGTGCGGGCGGAGATGGTGGGTTTTGTCTTTCAGTCTTTCCAGTTGTTACCCAGCCTGAGCGCGTTGGAAAATGTGATGCTGCCGGCGGAAATCAACGGCGTCACCAACGCCCGGCAGCTGGCCGAACAGTATCTGACGCGGGTTGGTCTCGATCACCGTTTCAAACACTACCCAAGGCAATTGTCTGGCGGCGAGCAACAGCGGGTGGCCATCGCCCGGGCTTTTGCCTCCCAGCCAAAAATCTTATTTGCCGACGAGCCGACGGGCAATTTGGACACCAACACTGGCGCCCACGTGATCGATTTGTTATTCGAATTGAATCAAGAGGAGGGGGCGACACTGGTACTGGTCACCCATGAGCAGCGATTGGCCCAGCGCTGTGGTCGCAGTATTACCTTGGAATCAGGCGCTATTGTCGCCGATGTTATACGCGCTGAGCAAAGCGCGACAGTAGATACCCTGGCCCGCGATGCCGGAGCGCAGCGATAATGTTTGCTTTGCGGTTGTTGTGGCGTGATTGGCGCGGTGGTGAACTGGGTATATTGAGTACCTCCATTGTAATAGCGGTGACAATTGTCACTGCTATCTCGCTGTTTTCCAGCCGGTTACAGCAGAGTATTGTTGCCGAGAGCAGCTTTTTTTTGGCCGCAGACAAGGTCTTACGCAGCGCCGGTCCGGTCGACCCGGCCTGGCTGCAGCGGGCTACAGAGGAGGGGCTGCGACAGGGCCAGGTACTCAATTTTCAGTCCATGGTGATGGCCGGTAGCGCCGACACCGACGGCGAGTTCATCCCCGAGCAAATGCAGTTTACTTCGGTCAAGGCGGCCAGCGACAGCTACCCACTACTGGGACAGTTGGAGGTGAGCGATAGGGCATTTGGAGTCTCCGAGACAGTGTCTGCGGGCCCGGCGCCGGGCCAAATATGGCTGGACTCGAGGTTGGTGCCACTGCTCGATATTGCCCTGGGAGACCAGGTTCAAGTTGGCGCCAAAGCATTGGTGGCCAGTCGTGTATTGGTCAATGAGCCCGACAAAGCCGGCGGGTTCTCCAGTTTTGGGCCTCGAGTATTGATGAACTTGGCAGATATTCCCGCCACCCAAATCCTACAGCCAGGTAGTCGAGTGGAATACCGCTACCTCTTTGCTGGGCCGCCACAATCGCTCGAGCGCTTCGGCGCCTGGCTCAATCCGCAAATGCAACCGGGTCAGCGCTGGTTGGGGCTCGATGATATTCAACCGCAAATATCGAAGTCGATAGCTCGGGCGGAACAGTTTCTGCTGTTAGCCGGTGCGCTGGGAGTCGGCTTGGCGGGTATTGCCATTGCCCTAGCGGCGCGGCGCTACAGCGAGCGACATCTCGACTACGTGGCCATGATGAAGTCGCTGGGAGCAACCTCCCGCCGCATTATGTTGATGTATGCGGGTAATTTACTGCTGTTGGCAGCGCTTGCTACAGTGGTGGGCTCGGCCTTGGGCTGGCTTATTCAACAGGGTTTTTTCGCTATTTTGGTGGGACTGTTTGATATCAGTGCGGCGCCGGCGGTTTCGCTACGGCCCTTTGTTATAGGCGCGATTACCGCATTGGTCTGTTTAATGGCTTTTGCCTTGCCGCCACTGCTGGCGCTGCAGGGTATTTCGCCGCTGCGAGTGATTCGTCGCGATATCGACAGTGGCGGAGCCAGCGACATTCTCAGTTACGCGATGGGTGTTGGTGGTATTGGACTGTTGATGTACTGGTATAGCGGCAGCTTGCAGCTGACCCTGGCAGTATTGGCGGGGGTGGCACTGACCTTCTTAATCGTCGGTACTTTGGCCTGGTACTTACTGCGTGGGGGCTCGATGGTCGGCATGCAGGCGGGCAGTATGTGGCGCTTGGCACTGGCGTCGATGCGCCGGCGGGGGCTGCAAAATGCGGTTCAGGCGGTAATATTCTCGCTGGCCATTATGTTGTTGTTAATGCTGGCCTTGGTGCGCAGTTCACTGATAGAGGAGTGGCAGGTGCAGCTGCCGGAGGGCACACCGAATCATTTTTTGATTAATGTGGCGGAACACGAGGTAGCGGCGGTCGATGCGGTACTGACCGAGAACGCGCTGGTTAAAGAGAATATATACGCGATGGTTCGCGGCCGCCTGGTGGCGGTCAATCGAACCGCGGCCCGAGAGTATGTGCAGTCGCTGGGTGAGCTGCCAGACTCCGATCAAGACGCAGCTCCCGGCGCTGGCGGCAACCGAGGTGCAGAGCTGGATCGCGGCACCAACTTGAGTTGGTCTGAAACGATCCCGTCGGGTAATAAGTTACTGCAGGGGCAGTGGTGGCAGCCGGGCTCAGAGGCCGCGGAATTGTCGATTGAAGCAAGTATCGCCGAGCGCTACGGCATTAGTCTCGGGGACCAGCTAACCTTTCAGGTGGGCAGTGAACAGCTTACAGTCACCACCACTAGTATTCGAGAAGTCGATTGGGGTAGTATGCAGCCCAATTTTTATA
>Ga0105355_10000270_pt1 | contig 47068 bp, 37 predicted proteins | sample GOMGulsemesocosm_2_FD_83508 | JGI IMG/M metagenome (GOLD analysis project Ga0105355, IMG submission 83508) | Methane-oxidizing microbial communities from mesocosms in the Gulf of Mexico - GOM9C Gulf of Mexico | ecosystem: Environmental > Aquatic > Marine > Cold seeps | place: Gulf of Mexico...
AATATAACCAACAAAATACCTTCAAGATTGATGTGCGCCCAAAAATCGGGATCTTCCACATCACCCAAAATAACGTGACGGCCTGTCTCACGAAGTTTTTCTATACGCTCTTGATCAGCATCTACCCCACAGACTTCTCTGTGCAAATGATCAGAAAAAGCATCATAAGCACCAGTGCCTACGCGGCCCATACCAACTACTAGTACAGTGGCATTTCCCGATTCAGGAAATGGGTCTTCGGGTAACCGTTCGATCCTTTCGTAGCGCTTAATGTAGTCATTCCAGCGCGCGTATAGTCGGTGAGCATTGGCATTGATCAGCGCGGAAAACACAAAAGACAGCGAAACTGCCAGAGCCATGATTACCAACCATTCTTTGGTTAAAAGGCCGTTCACAACACTGATTGAGCATACAATCAAGCCAAACTCACTGTAGTTGGCAAGGCTCATGGAGCTTAAAAAAGCGGTTCGAATGCGTAGCTTTAAGCGACTCAGCCAGACAAAAAATAACCCCGCTTTAATGGGCAACGCTACCGCCATAATCATTGCCACAGCCAGCATGTCAACCGTTGGCAACGCGGTAAAACCAATAGAAAGGAAAAACCCTATTAGGAAAATATCCTTAAAGCCAAGCAATGATTTCGACAGTTCCGAGGCCTTATCATGACCACTCAATAAGGCGCCAATAATTATCGCGCCTAAGTGTGGCTTTAAACCCACCAATTCAAATAACTCTCCAAACGAAAGGGCCAGGAAAAAGCCCGCTAGCGGCAACATTTCTCCGTGGCCACAGCGCTGAAGTACCACGTCGATTACCGGCCGTAACAGCGGTACAGCGAATACTATAAGCGCCCATGCTGACGGTATCTTGCCCGACGCAAAGGTGACAAAAAGCACCGCGGCAATGTCTTGAATTACTAAAATACCAATAGCTACCTGCCCATGGCGTGCACGTAACTCACCGCGCTCTTCAAGAATCTTGATCGCGCATACGGTACTGCTAAAACTAACCGCAAAACCAATTAGGGCCGCAGACTGCCAATTTAGATCAACAAAGTACTTTAGTCCAAAATAACCCAATACAAGGCTGTTCATAGTAGTTAGTAGTACGATGGCCACCATATGCCCACTAGCACCACCCCATATCTCGGTTTTGAACAAGCTTCGGATATTGAGTTTCAGGCCGATGGTAAATAGCAGCAAGGTAATGCCGAGATCGGACAGGGTTTGCAGAGAATCATCAGGCTGGATACCAAGCGCATGAAGTCCAAAGCCTGCAACGAGGTAGCCAATCAGGGGAGGCAAGCCAATTTGCTTAACAAAAAAACCCAAAATGAAGGCAACCGCAATCCAAATATAGTCCATAGCTTTGTGTCAATTATTAGTGAATTTGAAGAAAAAAGAGTCAATTACTGAGACTTTTAAGGAAAGCCCGGTAGAAATGCATCGTTTATTATGTGTGAAAAATACTGAGGCCTAAGCCGCGTATCATGACACTATTACAGTGTAGAAACAGCCCTGCTCAGCGTACAAGCCAGCTATAATCGCGACTCAGTAGCCATGGGTAGCTTTACCAACAGCCTTCAGGGTCGAAAACCGCTATGAATCCACGTTTAGAAGCTATTTCAAGCTAGGAACATTGCCTCCGTCATCGCCGCCCGACCCTAACAACACGTTACATTATTGCACTAACCTTCGTTCTGTTCGTGCATCGGAAATCCCACCGGCATTCGATACGTTTTTGTAGCCAGCCTCTTTCAGCGCTGACATGGCTTTAGCAGCTCGGCCTCCGCTGCGACAATACAGGTGAATTTCGGCATTTTTATCGGGCAATAGTTTCTCGACGCCTTGAACAATCTCATCATGTGATATGCGCACATCGCCTTCAATGTTGTCGATATAGTGCTCCGCCGAGCTTCTTACGTCGATCCAAACAGGATCGGCACCGGCTAGCGGACTCAGGGCAAAAGCCAGTAACAAAAATGGGATTTTAACGAGGGTTTTCCAGTTCATAGAGCAATTCCTTTTTACAAGTTGTGAGCGCTATTGATATTTAACTTCCGTAACCCCGGCGATCAACGTGTTGAGCTGTCTACTGCTGGGTTAACAACTAAAATACCGCGTTTCTTACGACTCAGTTTAGCAATAATGTAAAAGAAGCAGAAGTAGATCCCTACTTTCCTGCCAACTTTACACTAGCGGTTTCTTTGTCAGTAACATTAGCCTTCAATTATACTCCCTTAGACACCGCGTCGGTAGCTACTGTGGCAAACGCCTCACCAGTCAGCGAAGCCTGAGTACCACTCACAAATAAGGCGCTGTCAACTAAACCTGCATTACGCTACACGCCTGGGCAATATGAAGAGAGTGAGCAGCTGAGCAATGCGTTTGGGTAAAAATCGGAATAATTAGCGGTGCTCCCAGCGGCATACTTTTTATAGCATGAGCCGAATACGCTTATACCCAGTTGCTCGTCTCGCAGAGAAATAATACTGTTTGCACAATACCCGAAAGAGTCGCCTTGAAAAATGGCTGTTATTCTACTTTGATCAAGCTCTCGCCTTTTACAGCGAGCCATCACTGCACCCTACTAAGGGCTGATGATCGTACTTTAAGACAACGAGAACAGGTGATTCCGCGAGAAAGTAGAATTTGCGAACGTTCCCTACAGCGTTAATAATAAATGAGTAGGTCTCGTTGCGATTTTATGGGGGGTTTAAGCGGCAAGCCAGGAGCTGAAAAATTTTGAACGCCTCGCAAAATCCCGGCGCAAAGGAATTGCGTCGCAACTATCGCGCGACACATCCATATTTGTTAACCGTTTTCACAGATCAAGATTTCTGGTCAAAACCTCTGCAGACTTAATAATTCGCTTCGTCCGATAAAGCTCCGGATGTTTTTCTTCGTCAGCGTATCCTACGGGCTCGCCTGCACCGGTGTTTACGAACCAAGAATTTTCCGGTGTACGATCAACCAGTAGCTTTTTAAACTCGGCTGGTTTAATACCTAGCGCTTCAGCAGCTGCATTGTAGGTGCAACGAGTCTTTGCTTCGTTGAGGTAATCTCGTATGATGAAGATTTTGTCCTGCATTAAAAGGTAATCCCTAGAAAATTAACATTTGCTTATGTGGTCTACCAAAGTGACCACCACTGAATTATTACTTGCCGGCTAATCTGATTAGTCACAGGCAGGTAGTTCGATCTATGCCCAAGTCAGTTACAGTACTGCGGTGGCCCGCCTAAGCTTAGCTACCGTGTTCCCGAACAGCACTCTAGCATGGAGCAAGCACATAACGCCCAAAGCAGCGGGCGGCAACACCGTCCGACTGTCTTTGTTTGTATTGTAAGCTAAACAGGTACGACTTTGTTAGCACATGGACCTTTTTGACCCTGGCCCACTTCAAACTCAACAGCTTGGCCATCGCTTAATGTGGCGAATCCTCCCCCAGCCTGAATTTCAGAATGATGAACGAACAAGTCCTTACCACCGTCTTCAGGAGTAATAAAGCCGAAGCCTTTGTCTGGATTAAACCACTTAACTGTACCTTTACTCATAGCGTTCTCTTTTTCTTGTGGTGAAAAATATAATTCTGTTTTGGCTATCACCATTACTAAAACAGATATCGAACTTAGCTGCATACACAACAGCCACCGTACTGGACGTGAAAGCTGTCCATTGGACGGCAGTCATTGACCGGTTATGCACTCTTTAACCACTCAAACTCCATTTGCCTAGCCGTGTCTCTCGCAAGCTCTGGGCCTGCAAGCCTCGACACTAAGTGTAGACTCATATCTATCCCAGCGGAAATACCACCTGAAGTCACAATTCTGCCCTCGTCTACCCAGCGCGTAGAGCTAACAACAGTGAGGTCAGGATAGGTACTTTGCAAACTTTCAAGATCTTCCCAATGGGTAGTAACTTTTAGGCATGATAATAAGCCCGCTTCGGCAAGGATAAACGCCCCCGTGCAAACGGAGGCGACAAGCTGTGCATTTTTTTCCGACATAGAAACCCAGCTTATTACATTAGGCTTCTCTAATTCCTCTGTATGAATGCCGCCAGCTACAATCAAAATATCGATTTGTGGACTATCACTGAAGTCATAGTGTGGATTAACACTGTAGCCCCCCCTAGCAATAACAGGAAGCTTTTCCTGTGCAACTAGAAAGACATTAAAGGTTTTTTTAGAGTCAGACAAGCGGTTGGCAGTTGAAAAAACTTCAAACGGCCCCGAAAAATCTAAAACTTCAGCATTTCTGTAAATATAAATCCCTACATTCAATGCAAAATGCCCCAAAATCATGTCGCCCCGAGCAGGTGCACGGCTTATTCGTGTCACCTTGCCGTTGTTTGTTAGCTGTAGCCACTAGTAATGACCCTTTGAATGAACGGCCACTTCTTTTCAGTGTATAACTCACGATTATCGTGATGCTCCAGCGCTAAACATTGCTTTAGTTCTTGATACTGTGCAGCAATGTTATTGTTTGAACGAAGAATATCTCTAAATTGAATCCTCTCTTTCCACAACTCACTCTCAAACGGTATTAAATGAAGGTGGTGCGTTCTGAAAGCAGCTGATGGCTTGCAAAACCAGTGCATTACATCCCCTTTGTAAGGAGAGTAGCAGTAACCGTTTTGTGCCATAATATCAATCGCTGGTCTTGAGTCTTCTAGCGATTCTACGCAAAACATGATATCTATGATCGGCTTAGCCTTTAAATTAGGCACCGAAGTGCTACCCACATGCTCGACACTACCGCAAAGCCATTTACCTATCTTGTGGATTAAGAAAGCTTTCTCTGTTTCAAAACCGAAGGGCCATTGAGGACTGTATTCAACTAGTTCAATGCTTGCTTGTATCATGAGCTTCTTGACAGCCAACTTTTGTATTGGATACATCTCCAATTAGGGACATTACAATGTCTTCGTAAGCACCTTATTTTTAACGGTTTTTTGTAAATGTAAGGCTTATTCAACAGGCACAACAAGACAGTGCCCATGCTATTGATTCGGGTATGCTCGAATCGACGTTGCAAACAATAACAATTGTCTAATTTTGCACCAGTTTTCGACAATGCGCTAGCGCTAAACGAGAGTTTTCTTTATAGATAGGCCACATAATATTTGGCAAAGCGTGATATGCCGCCGAAATAGTCTCATATACCACAAGACTTCGTTAATGTTGCTATAATTCTAGCCCCATTTACAACGAAAAATACCAGCCAATACAGTTATCTAACGGCACTTTATAGTAAAGCAGCCGTCAATGATACGCAAAGCTCACAGTGCTGCCCGCAGTGCTGCAGCCCCCAAAAGATCGACCTATTCGGATACAGCAGCCGTATTAGGCTATCGCCGGCAGCAAGTGAAAATGACCTCGAGGCAAAAAGTGATGATCCGTGCGCGTAAAATCATTGCCAGTTCGACCCTCCAACTAGCAAGGTCTCGAAGGTTTTCAGTAAAATAGGCCAATCAAACTGGGGGCTGTGAACTCACGGTTGCCGGCACTGGATCCCTAATTTAGCGTTTTTGCAGTTAATGATCTATGCAAATACTATTACGTTGGATGACTACCGGTAGCTGAGAATGATAAAGCCAAACAACTGTTATACCAATCCGCCTCGGTAGCACGAAAATTACCGCAGCGAAGCGAAAACTGTCAGCGTTTATGCAAATTTCAAGCACTTACCGATGCCAGGGCTAGCGGCTCAATAAAACAACAAAACGCCAATCACAGCACTGTTTGTTAGAGCACGCCTATATTCCGCTCGAAATCCGTCAATGAAGGTGACTTTGGCCCGGAATTTTGCAACACTTACCGGCTGCCACTTTGAGGCCTATAAAAGCATTTTTCCGCGTTTAATAGTCGACATACTGACCAGCACTGCTAATACCTTTGCCATATGCGCCTACTAATTTTACTGGATGCCGTGCATTGGAGAGGCGTTCATTAGTAGTTGCTTACTTGCTGTACTCGTTTACATGGTAATAGCGATCGAAAAGTTGCTATAAAGGATGTCTGCCAGCTGCCCTAGCTTCGGATCTGCTGCGGCTCGGTACACTACTCTTCTCGATTGAAAAAAAGGATATTCCGACAAGACATATGTTCTTTACTGACGAACGCCTCCAGTTTTTCAAGCCGCTATCGAGTAAATACCGAGAGCAAGTGGTGCAATGTTTAACCCTATTTTACCAGCGCCAATACGGCTCTAATGCTGATTATGGCCAATCGTTGACCCGAGATCAGCTCATTGAAATATTTGAGGAGTCTTTGGCTCGCTCATCTAAGCACATATTTGACGATGGTGACGAGTTACAGGAACAGCGTTTTAAAACACTTAGGGATCAGGCAAGCTGGACGTTAAATCAGCTGCTTGAATGCGGGTGGATCGAGCGTCAGGTCGATGCCGCCACCTTACAATCTACCTTCCCATTTAGTCGTATGGGCCGTATCTTCACGCTAGCTCTGCTGGAATCTGATAATACTCAGGTGCGTACACGGCACCGTAATACCCGCAATACATTGAACGCACTCGAAGCCTTTATCAGCCGGGGGGAAGTATACGACCTGTTGGATGCCTACGACTATTCGGAGCGCATTATTACCGACTTTACCGATGTGATTTCCGAGCTAGAGGAACGTAAGCGTGAGCTGGTAAAAGAAGTTGAGGCCCAGCAGTTGGTGCAACAGGCCACCGATCAGTTTTTCGACTTTATGGAAAAGCGATTTAAACCCGATATTGCCGTTAGACTATCGGCTGACAGTGTTGAAAAACACCGCGAAGATATTAATAAGGTCATCGCCAGAATACGAAGGAAGAAACCGGAATTTAAGCAACAGGCAGAGCGTCAACTACGGCGTACTATTCCAGATTTGTGTGAAAGTAAGCAGTCATATCTTTGGCATATTCTCGATAGTATCGAGCAGCGTATGCGCAATGCCTCCGAGATTATGTTACCTGCGCTACGGCGCTCCCTACATAGTTTTACCCGTCGTGCCGACATCATCATTCGTCAAATTAGCTACATGAACAGCCAAAACAATAATGATCTAGTGGAGATTTGCAAAGAGCTTAGTGACTTATCCGAAAGTGATTATCAAAGTCGCATGGATCGGGCCTCTGAGTTAATGGCCACAATGAAAGTGCAGTGGGTCGACCCTCAACAAGTCAGGTTGCAAGAACGCAAACAAAAACAATGGGTAGACAGTTCGGTTCACGAACCCAAGCAACTCGATAAGAATGCACAGCGCGAGCTAATGATCCAACAACTGCTGGATCAGGCATTTATAATTAACAGTCGGCAGGTGAATGATTACGTGTTAACGGCTCTTCGTGCTGGTCGTAAAATTTCGACCCGCGACCTGGCTGTCGACGACGCCAAAGACCTTATTGCGATGGCGCATGTAATTGAAATTGGTGCTGTCAACAATCTAAGTTCAGAGTTGGAATTTCGGGTTGAGCCAACCGGTAGAACAATCACCGATTCAGACTATTACCACTCTTACGACGAATTCACTATCGAGCTTGTAAGCGACAATCGCGCGCAAGACGACAATTCCTAAGGTACTAATTCTATGATAGCTAATGCTATTGAAGACTCATTAAAACCGCTCAATATTACCCTGAATGAATTTTCAGAATTGACCATCCGGCTGTTGGATTACGGCGTGATAACACGAGATAAGAGTCAGGTTGAAAGCAAGCTCTATGACCGTTTCGTGCAGTGTGAGCTACTGGTCGAAGACTACTTCAGCATTTTACGGACCCGACTGCAGCACGACAGGAAATTTTGTTTTATCCGCGTCTACCCGCCCGGCGCCATAGTACCAGGCATGATCGATATTGATGACACTGCATTTAACGGCGGTTTCAGAGTTAAACCCAGCCAACAAGATATAACCGCTATATTGGCGCTGCGGGTGGAATACGAAAAGTCACTTCGCGAAGGCCAGGTTGATGATAAAGGCTGTGTTCTTATTCCATTAGAGAGTCTTGCCATTTCACATAAAAACTTACTCAAGCGACCACTGCCAGACAACCACGGTGACCGGCTGGCAATATTCAAACGGTTGCGCCAGTTGCGACTAATCGACTTCAATATCGATGATGATCTCAATTCCAACGACAGCTGGATCAGTATTGCACCGTCAATCACCTCCTTTGTCAGCGACGAAGTGTTGAGTACGCTCTATCCCGCTGACAAATTGGTGAGCAACATGGAGTCTCAGCATGTTTTGTAAGCGAGCCATTTATGTCAACTGGGGCAATATCCCCCATATGGAGTTTGATTTCGGCCCTATAAACTTATTTTCGGGCGGTAATGGTTCCGGTAAAACAACAGCGGCCGACGGCCTACAGTCGTTACTCACCGCAGCTCACGAAAATCTGTTTACGTATAATCCCGGTCAAGACGAAACAACACAGCGAGGTCGTGGGGGTAAGCAGGTGCGCACCTTGGCGTCGTATGTTCTCGGTTGTGACGATGGCAGTTATGCCAGGACCAGAATGACCGATGGCTACATAGCTGGCATATTTCACCCAACGCAGGGCGAAAATGCCGAACCCTTTACTGCCGTTATGTGTGTCAGAGCACGGCTTGATGATGCGAGTTCTCCTCGCCAGGCCCGGCAAGATGAACTGCTGTTTCTAATTATTCCCAACCACGAACTCTCTTTAAGTCATTTTGTTAAAGATGAAAAATCAGGCAAGTATATAGTGCCCATTACCGAGGTTGCACAAAGCCTAAAGATGCAACTGGGAAAAAATGCTGTTGAAAGCTACGATAAAAAGAGCGCCTACTTACGCAGGCTATACGGTGCGTTTAGGGGCATGTCCAATGCCGTGTCTGACCGAGAGGCAAAACATGCCGCCCGCACTTTCTCCAATTTTATGGCCTATAAACCAGTAAAAAGTATATCTGACTTTGTCGCCAATCAAATTCTAGAGCCCAGAGATATTGGCGATGATATCCGTCAGGTATCAGATTTAATGAAAACCATTCACAATATGGAGGAAGATACCCGCCATATCAAAATGGCCATCGATAACTTGGAGGACGCTCTAGCTCATAGTGATCGCTATATTCAAATCTGGATCGATCGCTGCGTTACCGCCTACGCTGAAATCACACGCCAATACAGCGTTAAACAAAACGAATACCTACAGGCAAAAGACGAACAACGAAACAATAGCCAATCGATTGAAGACACCCAGAGAAAAAAAGAACAATGTAAAGAGAAAAAGCAGCAACTACATTTGCAGTTGGTCGAATTACAGGCTAAGCGCCAAGGTATAGAGGCGCTCAAAAGCAAGGATGAACTCGAACAAACCATCGAACTGCTTAAACAGCAGCTAGTAGAAAAGGTTCCGGCACTGCTAGCACAGGACCATCAATTTAGTAAAAACCACGCCTCCTGTGCTGAGCTCAGCAAAAAGCTCAACCACATGTCGCTAGGTGTCGATATACCGTTTGTGGATACCGCCAACTTCAAAAAACCGTTAAAAGCAGTACTCGATGGACCCGCCGATACCGGTTTGGATACGCAGCAGTTGCTCACTAAAGATTGGGTTGGTATTAGTGCTCTTGAATATTCACTGGATCAGGTAGTTCAATTGGAGGTATTACATAGCAATTTAGCCAATGCCTTACACCACACCGATAGAGATAACAGTGGTAAGAGCGTGCGTGACCAAGTGTTGAATTTGCACAGTAAAAGACAAGCGAAAATGGAGGCGTTGGCCCAGCAAGTTGAGCAAAAACAACTAGAGATCAAACGCCTGCAAGCCCATAGTGTAGATTATCCCGCGCAGGTGATAGCGGCCTTAGAGGCCATCACGGCCTCATGCCCACAAGCCAAGCCTGCAGTATTGTGTGATTTTATTGAAGTCACTGATCCTCGATGGCAAATGGCCATTGAGGGCTATTTAGGTGGCTCCCGATTTTCTATTATTGTAGAGCCCACCTACGAAGCTCAGGCTATTCGCATCGTTCGCTCAATAAAGGGCCGACGCAATACTGCAAAAATTATCCAGGGTAGCAAGGCCCAGCGTGACGCTCAGCGCTTTACAGCGCAGCAAGACTCCATTGTTAAGGTAATGAAATTTGAACATAAGATTGCCGAATACTATCTACTCGCTTCCTATGGCTCTGTGCGCAGGGTGGAAAGTGAGGACGAGCTAAGACAAACGGCCCGAGGCATTACCGCCGATGGTATTGGCTCGGGCAATTACAGCATGTTCCGCTGTGACCTGAATGATGCCGAATTGGTATTTGGCCAGGGCGCTAGGGAAAGAGCACTTCCTGCTAAGCGCATGGAACTAGAGGGATTGAATAGCCAGCGAGATGCCGCTGAGGAGGATTATCACAGCCTGTCGAGAATTCAATCGCTTATCGGTCAGATACAGGCGATTAGCTGCACAGTAATTATCGACGACATGCTGACGCTCTATCGGAATTTGCAGGCTGCTGAGTTCCAATTGGAATCCTTAGATTTATCAGACTACCACGCTCTTGAAATCCGTTTGAACGATTTAAATGTAGAGCACAATGAAATCGACAGCACTGTGCAGTCACTAAGCGAACAGTTAGGGGGCAAACAAAGCCAGGAAAGATCGATTGCGGCAAAAATCGGTCGCTTGCAAGACGAAAAAGATGTGCTGCTATCCGAACAAGAGGATAAAGAAAAGAGTGTAATCTCTGTCGGTGATATTTACCCGCAATTACAAGCTGATCAGCGACTGGCTTTGGCCGAAGAGCAGGCAAAAAATGCCGGGGCGGCCTTCAACTTTTCTGATTTAATCGAGCAGGCAACACAGCAAATGAGCGCTGGTGAGCGCCAACTTTATGATCGCATTATACAACACAACCAACACAGTACCGGCTACAACGAAATCACCTATTTTGATGCCATGGGCAGTAAACACGACCAAGATTTTTTTAAGTCTATAGTAGCTTTAAAGGAGCAGGTTTCTGGCGTTTACAACGCGCTCAAAAACAACGTATTGCTCGACAAACACGAAGAGCTATTCAGTTTGAAAGAAAGCTTCAATACCGCGTTTGTGACCAACTTATGTCACTCCATTTTTCAATCGATTAACGACGGAAAACGTATTCTCGACGATCTGAACAAAGAACTAGAGCACCATGTTTTTGGCGCTGATCAAGAAGGCTTCAGCTTTTCCTATGATTGGGTACCCGAGTTCTACGAGTATTATCGATTTTTCAAAGAGGTTATCAACTCTCCTAGCCTGGGTGACGGTTCAACGCTGTTTGACGCTGAGCTCACTGAGAAATCCTGCGATGTACGGGACAAACTCCTTAGCATGCTGTTGGACAAAGATAGCCTAACAGCACTGAGAGAACTTGACAGAATCAGTGATTATCGCCATTACCGGCGTTACGAAATATATAAAACGCCACTCAACAAAGAAAAGATAGCCCTGAGTAAATACGGCACTGGTTCGGGCGGGCAGCTGGAAACTCCCGCCTACATTATTCGTTCGGCCGCCGTTACTTCTGCCTTTAAGTTCAATGAAGGCAGTGCCCACTGCCGCATGGTATTGGTCGATGAAGCCTTTTCAAAGATGGACGAGACACGCTCCCGGGAAGTTATTAACTACCTTACGCAAGCACTGGGCCTACAGTTGATATTTATCATGCCAACCAGTAAATCGGGGCCATTCCTCGACTTGATTAGCAACCAGGTGGTATTTAGTAAGTGTCCAACTACCGAAAAGGTAGGAGAACTTGAGACCCAAGTACTGGTCGATAGAAAGGCTTGTAACCAAGAGAAAATACAAGAGCTGTGGGCTAATCATCGGAAAACAATCAGGCAGCAAAAAATGTTGGACTTTATGGATGAATACACCTGAAGAGAAAGATATGCACAACAAAGAGCAGCAACACTGCCCTATTTGGGTTGTGGAGGAAAACGCAATAAGCAGCGTTCTCGCTAAATTTCTCGACCAACTGGACCGTGACGCCAAACCACTCTTCCGTATTACCCGCAAGACCGTACCGGAGTTATTCAAGTTTAACGAATGCGACACCAAGTATCTCTGGTCTCTTATCGAAGAGCTGAAAAACAAGTATCACATAATGGATATAAGATTAGAGCGATATAAGTCAGGCCAGGAGATTTATGAGAACGCCCAGCTCCGTCTCAATAGTAATAGCGAAACTATTCTCAGACGCTGGCTTAACCGCCCCAAAACCCTTGATTACAAAGAACAGTGGCTATTGGCGATACAAAATGACCAAACTATGGGAGAACAACAAAAATATTTTCTAATGGGCAATTCCATGACCTACCCAGAAAAATCAGCACACGAGGTGATTAACGCTTTACGGGACTTGGAAAGTAATCTGCTGAAGCCCGTTACCCTAAGAGCATTATCAGCCCGACATTTTTGGGGTGACTCCAAATTTTTGGATAATCGACTGGAGTACCTCGAAGCGCTGCTGCCTAGCGGCGCGAAGAACATTCAACCGCGAACACTACTTGTTAATATCTATGTTCCAAATATTTTCACCGCGGTTTTGTTTGTCGAAAATCAAGACACGTTTCTACAGTTGATCAATCATATAGCCGATAACAACAAAGCCTATCGATGTCTTGATCAGCTCGCCTTAGTCTATAGTGCCGGCTACAAAGGGGCAGCCACTCGCATAAGGCAACCGGGAAATACGAGCTTTTCTCTTATGCGCCCCGCCAACCAGCACAGCCAAAAAATGTTCACACAATGGTGGCAATCGAGCACTGACAGTAATATTCAATCCTACTTTTGGGGAGACCTTGACTATTCTGGCCTTGCCATACTGACCGCACTACGCAATACGTTTGCCGAAATGCAAGCGTGGAAACCTGGTTACGACGCATTGCTCCGCTACCACCGTTTGGGTATTTACCACAGCAAAACAGCGGCACATAAAGAAAATCAACGGGACCCAGGTATCAGTGGCTGCCACTACGCTGATACAGAGCTACTGCCAGCCATACGAGAGCACCAATACTTTATTGATCAGGAGATCGTTGAATTAGCGGATCTGAAAGAATCGACGGCGAAATAAGTAATACCGTCACCAGCCAAGCCCCTTGCTGAGCGGCCCGGAGGCATGAGTAATCTGGTGCTCAGTACCCAAATGATAAGTCAGCTGCGCCCTACCCGGCATTTCGTCCAGGCAATGCGTTGTTAAACGCTGGTAGTACTGAATAAACGCGCTCACCTGTTGACGATCCATCAAACCCTTACCCTGCCCTGCGCGAGACTGAATCAGTTTTTCTTCCTGTAACCATCGCCATTGTTCAACGCAGGCCATCGAGGGCGGCTTGAGCATCAGCAGGCAATCGATCATCGAAAACAATGACTGATAGCTGCCGGCCAGCTGTTGATTGACGTAAGTTCGCCAAAGCCCCTGTTGATCGTGGTTTTGTTCTAGTGCATTGATGGGGGCCACTAACTGTTCACTACTTTGAGCACTGGCGCCTAGGCACCATCCTTCCAGAATCACCACATCGACCGGGCCAGTAAGTGTGGTGAACTCACTCTCGGCAAAACGATCGTCGCTTGCCTTGTCAAAGCGTGGCAAATGCAGGGTTTCACCGTGCCCCAATACCAGCAATTGCCGTAGCATTGTCACTGCCAGCGCAATGTCATGGGTGCCGGGCACGCCCCGCACTTTTAGCAAGGGGTGAACATCATCAGCCAATAGCTGGCGCTGGGCTAGGGTCAGATAAAAATCGTCGATGGATACTACCGCGCACTTAAGGCCAGCGCCGTGCTGCAATAACAGACCCAACACAGCGGCCAGGGTCGACTTACCCGAACCCTGGGCACCATTAATACCCAAAACTTTGCTGCTGTGCAGGCTATCCGCGCAGTGCTTTGCCACAGGCCAGTACCAGCATTCAACAAGGGCTAGAAATTCTGCTGAGAGCTGTTCAGACGCAATATAACGCTCCACTTCGGGGCGTACTTTGTGCCAATGCATTGTGTTACTTAACAAATGACCACCTTTAAAATCGAGATTTTAACAAACAACAATTCATCGGGCTGGGTTTCAACTCGAACGACGGCGGATAGATGTTTGTGTTCAAGTAAAGCCGCCCCATTTCCGGCTTGGCTGCTTGCTACCGTCTTCGATTAGTTAATTTCACTGCGAAACCGTTTTTAGCAAGCACCCCGGGCTAACTCTTCGCGTAGTGACAGCCCGTATAGGCCGGGGCTGATCGAGACGCGGTTGAGCGTCGGGCGCGACCGCTCCAGCTGCTTTGCTGGGGAGGGTAGTTGATAGCGCCCCGCCAGTAATTCACCGACAAATTGCGCCTGCGCCTCAGCCAGCGGCCAGAAAGAACCCAGTGGACGGCTCACGCCTATAAAAAACAGGTCATCGCACTGCGGTGGCACTATGCCACAAAACAAATTAAGGTCGTTGTCGCTAGTATCGATAACGGTTTTATCGATGTAGGGAAAACTCAGCTGATAGCCCGTAGCACACAACACTAAATCAGCTCTAACTGATTCACCATTACTAAAAACGACATTCTTGCCATCGAGGCGTTCGATAGCTGGTTTGGCGATAATGGCGCCATCTTCAAGATACCCCAGTATATCGTCTGAAATTGTCGGCCTTTTTAATATGGGGTTCTGTGGCGCCGCTGGAAAACCTAGCTGTTGAAAACGCGCCATCCTTGCAGCGTACATTTTGTGGATTTTCTTGGCCGTCATCCATTCAAATAACCGCTCCCGATAGGCCGTAGGTGTCCAGCGCAACAAGGAAGGAATTGGGTCGCTGGGGTGAACCATGGGGGTACTATCGGAGGCGGGTACGCCATTAATTAAGCGTGGTAGTACCCATGTACCTCCCCGGGCCGACAAGTGAACTGAGGCGGCTCCCGACCCTGCGATTTCACAGGACAACTCGCAGCCGGTATTACCAATACCCACTACCACTACATTGGCGTGCTTAGTGGCAAAGGGCTTGTTGGTATCAATATAGTCCTGAGCATGAATAATAGTACCGTCGAAGGTGCCGGGCCACTGCGGTATTTGATAATCCCAATAGCTACCACTGGCGGCTACCAGAGCATCGTATTCAACCTGTTCCGTTTTGTCACTACCATCGCGTAGCAATGTCACAGTCCAGCCCCCACCCGGCCGCGGACGGGTGGCCACTACCTCAGTGCTTGTGTGTATACACTCACGGAACGCAAAATGATCGACATAGCTTTCCAGCCAGTTGCGCAGTTGCTCGTGACGAGGATAGGTCGGCAAATCTTCAGGTAGCTCATAGTCGCTAAAGCGACTCATTTTTTTGGTAGTATTGGTGGTCAGTGATCGATAAGCAGCAGAGCGGCCATTGGGGTTTTCTAGTACCCAGTGGCCGCCAATATAAGGCGACATCTCGATGCAATCGACCGTGTGGCCCGCGTCAATGAGGGTTTTTGTAGTAGTCAGGCCGGCGGGGCCACCGCCAACTACGCAGACCTTTTTCTTATTCAGTTTGTTATTAGTGTTTTTATTCATGTAGTTAGTCTCTAACACCTACAAGGTCTTTGACAGCCCTATTTTTTAGTACCCAATCCTATCGTAATACAAGCCATGATGAAATAAAGCTTAACTAACAGGGTTAATAGTTACGACTTTCTGTGTTGCTTCATGGAATAATTGTTTAGCTACAGCACAGTTCCCCATGGAATATGCCACAACGACGGATCGAGGAGAGCCGAGCTGTGCCGTTGACAGCATAATACGAACACTCTCGAAAAAATCCATTGCGGCGTTAAATTTGCGTGTAATGGCTTAGCATGTTTCACAAAAATAAGCATTGGTGTCGAAATTCGAAGTTGTCGTCGGGAAAGGCATCAAACCGGGCATGCCGTTGAGGCGCTGCCTCGGCAATACCGCACCTATATTTACCGTGGCTTGTCACACTTTCCATTTTGCCCAGGGCCTCGAAATCTTTCCGAAAAATAGACCGATCTAGCGCAACAACCGCGATTCGCCCGTCGCAGGGCAGGCAGTAATTAAGCTCTCCGCTAGCACGCCTATGATTACTGTCGATTACGCCTACCTATTGATAGTTGCCAGGGACTGTTTCTGCACAATTAATAACCAGATAAACTCGACATTAGCCGCATAATTCTATATAGTGCGCGCGCTCTACGGCTATCGTCGCTCTAGCCTATAGCAACGTTGACTAATGCCCCTATTCATCATCTCCCGAGAATACACCTTTGATTTCTACTGCAAACATCACCATGCAATTTGGCGCCGAGCCTTTGTTTGAAAATATTTCTGCGAAATTCGACAACGGTAATCGCTACGGCCTTATTGGTGCCAACGGTTGCGGTAAATCGACCTTTATGAAAATTCTCAGTGGTGAGCTGGCAGCCACCTCCGGTAATGTCTCAATCGAGCCCGGCCGCAAGGTGGGCACACTGAGCCAGGATCAATTTGCCTTTGAAGAGTTCAGCGTGGTAGACGCCGTCATCATGGGTGATGTCGAACTGTGGGAGGTGAAACAGGAGCGCGACCGTATTTACGCTATGCCTGAGATGTCTGACGAAGACGGTATGCGGGTAGCCCATCTAGAAACACTATTTGCGGAGATGGACGGTTACAGCGCCGAGAGCCGCGCCGGTGAAATATTACTAGAAGCGGGTATTGAAGAAGCTTTTCACTTCGGCTTGATGGCACAGGTCGCCCCCGGCTGGAAATTGCGAGTCTTGTTAGCACAAGCGCTGTTTGCCAACCCCGATATTCTGCTATTAGACGAACCAACTAACAACTTGGATATTTACACGATCAACTGGCTTGCGGATATTCTTAATCAGCGCAAGAGCACCATGATCATCATTTCTCACGACCGCCATTTTCTCAATTCTGTTTGTACCCATATGGCAGATATCGACTACGGCGAGCTGCGCATCTATCCGGGTAATTACGAATACTTTATGGAAGCTGCGGCATTAACCCAGGAACAACTGTTAACCGAAAATGCGAAAAAGAGCGCTGAGATCGACGAGTTACAGGCCTTTGTTAATCGCTTTTCCGCCAATGCCTCCAAGGCCAAACAGGCTAGTTCTAGAGCCAAAAAGATGGACAAGATCAGCCTCGACGAAGTGAAAATCTCCAGTCGCAGCACGCCCTCAATCAGCTTCAAGCAGTGTAAAAAACTTCACCGCCAAGCTCTGGTCCTAGAACACATGTCTCATGGCTTTGACGGCGAAACACTGTTCAGCCAGGGTGACTTGATTCTAGAGGCCGGTGCAAGGCTGGCAGTTATAGGCGAGAATGGCGCGGGCAAAACCACGTTTTTGCGCTGTTTAATCGACCAAATTCAGGCTAATAGTGGCACGGTGAAATGGGCAGAGAATGCCGTGGTTGGTTATTGTCCCCAGGACAGTAGCGCGGACTTTGACAGCGACCTGAACTTGTTTGACTGGATGTCACAGTGGCGCACGCCCAAGCACGATGATTTGATGGTACGCGGTATGTTGGGACGTTTGTTATTTACCAACGATGATGCCAATAAAAAGGCCCGAGTGTGTTCCGGCGGCGAAAAAAACCGGCTGTTGTTTGGCAAGTTAATGATGATGGATACCAACGTATTGATTATGGACGAGCCCACCAACCACTTGGACATGGAAGCGATTGAAGCGCTCAATGTCGCCCTGAAACAATATGATGGTACGCTGATATTTGTCAGTCACGACCGTCAGTTCGTGTCGTCTCTGGCCACTCGCGTGGTAGAAATCAAAGACCAAAAGGTGATTAGCTACCAGGGCAAATATAATGAGTACCTGGCTAGCCAGCAGCCCGTTATGGATGTGGCTTAAGCAAAGCTAGATTCAATAGCCTGAACACGACATCACCGCAATAACAGAAAATACGAGATGGCTATGACTACGGACAGCAACAGCGACATCAGTGCTAACGATACCGACGGTAGTTTTGGCCGCCACCGTATGTCCTATCGCGACGTGGCGATGCATAAAGTGATGTTACAGGACCTTATTCGTACCGAGGCCTACGAAAAGTCGATTAACGACGTCGTTACGCCGGATTTGAGCGTACTTGATTTTGGTTGTGGTAGCGGTGTGCTGGCAATGTTTGCCGCCCGAGCAGGCGCGCACAAGGTTATCGCTGTCGATCGCTCGCCCTTTATCCACAATGCGAAAACCATTGCCCAGAGCAACGGATTTGACAACATTACGTTTTATCATGACGATCACGAATCGCTTCAGCTCGACGGAAAAGTTGATGTTATTGTTTCTGAGTGGATGGGCCACTGTCTGTTTTACGAGGCTATGTTAGAACCCTTGTTGGCAGTAAGAGACCGTTACTTGGCCAAAGACGGGGTGATGATTCCTGCCCAGGTTAGTCTGCATGTGGGCTTGGTCACCGATGAAGAGGTGTTAGAGGATTTATCTTTTTTAGCGGAGCGGCCCTACGGCCTGGATTTTTCGCCGATTGCCCACGTGCCCTTTCAGCAATCTGACCTATTGATATTGGATCCCGAGAGTTTGCTGGACAGTACGGCACTGCTGGGTTCACTAAACATGCATACGGTTGCCAAGGCCGACAGCCCGCGCGTATTCACCACAACATTAATACCCAGTGAAAAAACCGAGATCTTTGCTCTGTGCGGATGGTTTAGCGCCCAGCTAAGCGACGGCGTGCAATTTAGTACCGGCCCAAATAGTATGACTACCCACTGGGACCAAATTTTGTTTCCGTTACCAGAGCCTTTTACCGTCGATCCCAGTCGCGAGTTAACTATTACTCTATCGCCGTTGACAGAACAGGTTGGTAAAGAGCAGTTTTGGTGCTGGTCAATTTCGGATGGCGAAACGACGCTCACTGTCAATGAGCAACAACTGCAGCAAGACGCCTTAGTTGAGGTACCCCTGGGCAAGTTATAGAGCCCTCAATCAACAGCCACACCTATACCTATTCTTGTTGCACTGCATGTTTATCGCTGGCGTCTAACAGTGCAAATACCCCCTCCTCCATTAACACGCGCATACCTAAGCGCTGGCTAGAAACCCCCTGCTGAAGCGTGTAGTTGAAGTGCAATCGCTCGCCACCCTCGTCCGCTTCAAAATAGCAGCAGTCGATAGGATCATTAACATGCAATTGCTCACCTAATTCGATGAGGTGGGAGGAAAACATAAACAGGCATTGCTCTCTAACAGAGAAACGCTGCAATATAGCCTGAGATGCGTCCAGTGCGTCTTTAACATTGGTACCCTTAAAAGGTTCGTCCATCAGCGCTACTACTCGTGAGCCGTCGGCAATCGCGCTGGCGATCGCCTTAACCCGCAGGGCTTCTGCTTTGAAATAACTCACCCCGTTGCGTAAATCGTCGCTCAGCGAAATTGAACTGAACATCTTTTGTGCCGGTACAAAGCGAAAGGTGCTCGCGGGCACACCCATACCCAACTGGGCCAGATATAAAGCAGTGGCAAAGGCCCGCATATAGGTGGTTTTACCCGCCATATTAGGGCCGGTAATAAACAGTACACGACGCTGCTGGTCGAGAGATACCGGATTGGCCACGGCGTTGTCAACAAAGGGATGTACTAACCCCTCGGCATAGACCCTCAATGCGCCCTGCTCTAACTGTGGCAGAGTAAAGCCGTGTTTGTCGGTGGCATCAGCCATGGCGACCAGTGCGTCGATCTCGTAGATAATTTGCAATAAACGGGCAACTGCTACCTTCTCATGCAGGCGAAAAACCTGATCGAGGCGTAGAATACGCCAGCCCCAACCGCCCACCTCTTGCGCGGGAATTTGTGCCAATCGCGGCCTTACTAATAGCGCCCGCATTTCGTCTAACAAACTTGCCAGCTCACCTGCGGGCTCGCTGAGCTCGATTTGCGCAATCATTTGGCGCAGCACTTGAATAAGCGTACAGCTGACTAATACACCGCGAACAATACTTTGATAGTGAGGGTCGTCATTTGAACTTAGTGACAATACACCCATCGCAAACTCGAACAGATTATCCGCGGTAATCATCGGTAATATTTCGTGACTGTAATGATCTACTCGCCCGGTGGCAAACGCTGTAGGCAAGCCGTTAAAGGCATGGCGATGATCCCGAATAAATCGCAGTGCCTGCTGCGTGGCGAGAATGCGTTCGGGCTTAGACCAGGGTTGCGCCATACGCCGTTTTAAGACATTGGCTCCACCCGACGTTTTGGTATAATTGCAAAACTCATAAAGACTAGTGTGCCCTGAATCTGTCTCAAAAATCTCCAGATCTTTGAGTGTGTGTTGGTCCAGCCCCAAAAAATCGCTCTGCGCGCAGGAGTGAGCATCCAGCTCAGACATATCGGCACTACTCATAACAAACTGCGACTGTTAGTGGTGGAAACCAGGCTACTGGCGACGGTATCCGGGGTTTTGATTGTACTGCCTTTACTCGCTGAAAACAGGTGAGGGTTGCAACGTTGATTAACTGTTGAAACTTGAGATTGAGGCTACTCATTGTCGCGTTTTATCCGCTAATTCGAAAAATTCTTGCTGGTTATTACTTCGCGGGAAAGGCGTGTCCGGCACGGGCACATCTAACCAATGGCACAGCCCTTCCCAACCGTCACCAATGCTGTAAACAAATAGTTTGTCACCACAAAAAGTATCCTTAACCAACTGAACATTGCGATTAAACACCGCCATACAGTGCTCTGGATCGGAAATATTACCATCAAAAGTATTATCCTGAATCATTTGTTTCAACATATCGCCAAAAGGGTTAGGACTTGCGGCGGCCGCTGCATTGGCCATATCGTCCATAATTTTGAAAATCGTGTTGGATATACTGTCATACCAGCTCTGGGCGCTGCGAGTAGTTAATAGTATTTTGGCGTCAGGGTAGTGCGCTGCTAACTGCGGCCAATAAGCCGCTGTTGGCCAGTCGACACAACTGTTGTAACCTTTTAGCGCTGTGTCCCAATCTATTGGCTCCCCCTTTGCTGCCGCCAACCAGTGCGGTAATTGTGTTTCGGGATTGGCGATGACCTCGTCCATATGATGACAGGGACCTACACCTAACTGCTCTAGAGCCTGTTTCATTGACATACTACCGGTACGACCAAATCCACAACCTATTATTTTCACGGGTGATATCCTCTGGGATTAACTCATGCCAAATTTATCGTGCATCACCACTACACTAGCTATGCGCTGCAACGTACCCTCCACCGCAATGCGTTGCGCATCGGGACAGTCAAACAACTGCTTCAGTGCAGCATCGACTTTACCCATATCGTATATCGGCTGATCTCTGGCTGCCTGACTAGCAAAGGTATCTCGGTAAAATGTTAGCATAGGATCATTTTTGTCGCGGCTAGGTGGCGTGGTAAAAGGATGTTTTTCGCGGTTATAGACCTCGGGAATTAACACTTCTTTAGCCGCCTCCCGCAGTACATGTTTCTCGCGAATGCCCTTAATTTTCATATTGACAGGAATACGCGCAGACACTTCTGCAACCCGGTGGTCTAGAAACGGCACCCGACCTTCTACCGAGTGCGCCATCTCCATACGATCACCTAAGTAGCTCAATATAAAATTGGGTAACACCGTCTTAGAATAGATATAAAGCGCCTGGTTGAGATGATCCCGCCCACCGACACGCTGCGCCAACGGCAGTCGATCCAGAGCTGATTCTATAGGACTATAGCCCTGTATTTGGGCAGCAAAGTCATCACGAAAAAAAGGCGTGATTGCATTATTCTGTACTACGTTCATGTTGAGTGACGCCGGCTTCCAACCCAATCGCCGCGCTATTGCTTCTGTTTCGTCGCTGCTTACCTGCTCAGGTAGCATTAATGCGCCAGTGGCTTCGTTGCTACCCACCATTTCGGTGATCATGGCCGTCTTCTGGGCGTCACTTAAGGCCGGATTATTCCGAATCGCATCCAGCCGGAAAAAACTATAGCCCCCCAGCATTTCGTCGGCGCCCTCACCGGTGAATACCACTTTAATTCCGGCATCGCGTACCGCTTTGCTGAGTAAATATTTAGCCACACCGTGACCATTGAACATCTGGGTTTCCGTATGCCAGAGGGTGTCGGCATAGTTGTCGGCGATATCACGCCCCGTTATTGGTACCGGGTGGTAAGAGGCTCCCACGAATTTTGCCTGCGCTTCGGCGATTTTGGCCTCGTCGTATAGAGGGTTGTCAAAGGTAAGAGTGAAGGCTCGAATAGGCCTGTCCATGTGCTGCTGAGCAAGGCCCAGAACGGCGCAAGAATCGATACCCCCACTGAGATATGAGGCCACTTCAACATCGGCGACCATTCGTTGGCGCACAGAATCCAGCAGCACTTCGCGAAACTCGGCGACGATGTCGGCCTCGCTGCGACTGTCTTTTGCGAGCTCAGCGGCCGTTGGTATGTCCCAATCCCAGTATGAATAAATAGACACGGCGCCGTCTTTGGCTATAGCATAACAGCCCTGGGGAACGGTACTGATACCGGCAAATTCGGTTTTTTCGTGGGCTCTGCCCATGCCGCCAATGGCGCCTTCGAGATCCCACCTAGCGGGCACACCCAGCGCGAGTAAGGCCTTTATTTCTGAGGCGAAAAACACTTCTCCGTTGACCACACTATAAAACAGCGGTTTAATGCCGAAGCGATCGCGAATCGCGATCATCGCGCCTTGACGCTCATCGGCAATCACCACTGCAAACTCACCGCGCAACTGCGCCGCCGCTTGGGTGCCCCGCTGTTGATACAAGTGCAGCGCAATCTCGCTATCGCTGTCAGATTGGAATTGGCAACCACTGGCTTGAAGTTGCTGACGAATTTCCCGGTAGCCGTAGAATTCACCGTTGACCACGGAGTGTACTGTGCCATCGCGGCTAGTCATCGGCTGGTCGCCGTTATTCAAACCTATAATAGAGAGCCTGGTATGCCCCAACACCCAGCATCCATCAGCCGACATCCATGAGCCCGCTCCGTCGGGGCCACGATGCTCTAATACGTTCAAGGCATTTCTGAGGCGTTCCGGGGCAACACCCCGGCGAGTCATTGCTGCAAATATTCCACACATAGGCTGTGCTCTTGGCGTAGATCAACATTATTTTTATAGTGTTAGGCCCGGTAATAAGGCAGGGCTAACTCAGAACATGATTACGACATTGGTATTATTTTATAACCTGCACCTATCGAGCCAAGGGTCTATCTGTTAGATGAACGACTCGGAAAAACCAAAACAAACAGCAGTTCAATGAATATATTGTTACTAACAAGTGTTACGGCGCTTTTACTGTTTACACTATTGCAAACAGCCTTGCTAGTGTCAACCCATTGCGTGGTGTGGGCAGTCGCCTGTTATCGAGTTTACTATCGATGCATAATGGTAGTGCGGCTAGCTTTGTGGCCAAGCGGTAGTTAATACTGTAGCTGAAATATACCGATGAGTAGCGTCTTCGTGGTGTCACACGCTAATTCTGGAATACACTCGTGAGTAGGAAATATTTGTGCGACTGGATAAAACGTAGATACTAAAAAAAGTATGCTGCAGTTAGTGAGCACGAAAAATATCGATGAGCGCCGCGAGTTAACGGCGTACGAGTTGCATTGTTATCTATGAAAAATGGCATATTTTTGAAGCCTTCCATCCAATAAAAGATATATATAATGTTTACATGGCCCTACGGAGACTAAGCGGCTCGCCCTCCCTGGCGGTGCCAATATGTCGCCTTTATTCGGCGCCTTGCTCTGGTATCTGAAACAGTGCCCCCAAGTTAATACTACCGTGATGGGTGGGATCTTGAATGGCCTCTCGTTCGTTCGGTGATCCCGGGTTGAGATTTGAGGCGGTATCATCTGGTGGAAATAGCACCAGGGTATTCAGGAAAGCCAATAATTGTTGTTGGCCGCGATCGCCGAGTCGCTCATAACGCCGCGCACTTCGATCGGCCTCGCCACCGTGACGGCGTATCACTGCATCAAGATTGATACTACGTCCATCATGGCCATAGGGTGCAGTGGAACCAACGCCCCATAATGGCTCAGTGACAAACTTAGTCACTATGCTGCCATCGTAGTCGCGCTCGTAAAATGCGGGTCCTAGGTCGTGGCGCTTAAAGTCAGAATAGACGTCGCTCACTAAGAACGGCTGCCGTTGCGGTAATAACATCGGATAGACATGGCCATCATCGACCACGTCAAAGCGGGTAAAGGCAGTGGCGAACAAATCGTTGAAGATACCGTTGACGGGATCATAAACGGTCTCAACATCAGCTATGCGTCTATCGGCGTTAATCGTCATGTTTGGTCTGTGGCAGCCATTGCAGCCGATCTCTTGCATAACCCGACGACCGCGATCGCTTTCACGATTAGTGCGGTAACTGCCGGGTTTAAAGTAATTGAGTAAATAGAATTCCATATGATCAATTAGCGCCGGATCTAGCTCGGCGACAGTGCCATCTTCGTCTGCGTCTTCGCCAGCATCACACACTGCTGGGCGCTCGTAGCTGTCCAGCGCTGGATCATAAACAAAACCGGAAGGGCTAGTCATAGCCTTGGCATTATTGGGATCGGTGACCTGACACAAAACCGGATCCCAGGCCTGCAGGCCCATCTCGTCCTTGAACGCCCCAATAATGAACTCTCGAATACTTACCGTCTGTCCGTGATGGAAAAATGGTCGCAGCCGCAAATCGCTATCAACGCCTTCAATCTCGTCAACATCTACCGAGCCGTCAGCAAAAGCCGTTATATGACCGAAATCAACGCCTTTGGCCTGAAGCTTAACGCGCTCTTCCCGACCATTGTTGATCGCAAGACTAATACTTTGCTGTCGCTGGCTGCGCAGCTCTGCAGTCATTTCATCTGCTAGTTGCTCTACCAAACCTAATCCAAACAAGTGCGGGGCATCGCGACTATCAGGTCGAGTCACTACATCCCCACCAAAGCCGGCAGAGCCTTTGGGTCTTCCGTGACAGGCTGCACAACTGTCAGTCAACCCAGCCCCCAAGGCACGGCTATTGACAACGTCGCCACTCGAACTCGAATTCACTCGCGGCCCCAACCCCTCATATAAAGAAAATTTACGTTGGAATAGCTGCCGACCTCTGCGTATGGAGCGAGCTGGATCACGCTTGATTAAATAGACCGACGAACCGGCAGTATCTGAGTCACCCTGTCCCTCGCCAATCTGTTGTTGCAGTGTTTTTGCAATACAGCCATTAGCGATCCATGTACTGTCAATGGCAGTTAGCTCACAGTCGAGCAACTGCGCCTGACTTAGTGAGCTGACCGCCAGTGCAAGCCCTCCAACTACCCTCTTTACTTGTTTATTAAAGTTCATAACATACCCCGCCCGTTAGTTTCTGTTTCGTAAGCCGACACTAATCAAAAAATGAGTAAGAAATAAGGAGAGAATAAGGATAAAGTTAGCCCTCGTAGGTTTTGTGAATAGCGTCACAAAAATGTGCCTATTAGGCTTATCCCACAGCGTATCGAGTGATGATCAGTTGATAGCTGTGATATACGGATGTTGAAAGTAGGATCAACTGCGCGGGTGAGCGAGTGTTCGTTTGGCCATTAGCCGGGCAAGGTCATACTCGCGGAGAAGAAAATGGTTAATGTTAGAGGCGACAGAACTATCAAAGAGCCTCTATAAGCTATTGATACCTTGCTCGACACCGAGAATATCTAACGTCTCTAAGAACCCATAACCAGAAAATTGAGGGAGATTGCTACTAGCCGCAGCGATCCGCGACGTTTCGCGACGTTTCGCGACGTTTCGCGATCCTGCGTTATTATCCATATCGACGATACTGACCAAATGCTCTGTTTAATCGCATTGCTAGGCTATTTCAAGGCGAAATTCTTAATCGCTTTTTCCAGCATTGGCAAGTAACGATAACAATTCATACCGGGGGAAAGCTTATGTGAACCACTTTCACAGCCTACAAATATAACGCCCATTCGTTAGTACGAAAATCTAGGGTTATCTAACACGCGCCGACAGGTAACGAAAAAATTTCTCTAAATGCTGAGTTAGTCGTAAACGTTCAGTAGAGTGGGAGAATAACAAAGGCCCCTACCTGAGCGTACTTATTCACAACCCACGTATTAGGGGTGCGCTAACTCATCGCCTAGCGGATAAATTTTACTGATAATCGACTTGGGAGCACTAGCTCGTATCAGCTTGTTGAATTCCGCCATATGCGGTGTTTGCATATGGGCTTCGAGTGCAGCCATCGACTGCCAAATCTCTGTGAGGCGAATCTTATCGGGATTGTTCACCTCTGTAGTAAAACGATAACTAACACAGCCTTCCTCTGCTTCACTGGCGATTTCCATGCGGCGCAGATCCTCGCATTGTGCCGCAATCAGCTGTCGATCTGATTCTACCTCTACCAATACTATAATCATCGTCACTCTCCTGTTCAATTAATACGGGGACAGTTTACTTAATTTGAATTATCAATTAAGTAAACTGTCCCCGTATTTACATCCCCTTAGCGTTTGGCATAAACCTTGGCTAGAAAGCCCAGCACGTCATTGGCCGATTGCCTAGGGATTTCTTCCATGGGGATATGTCCTACATTGTCGTAGATGATCAACTCCGAGCGCCCCAGCACCTCGGAAAACTGATGCGCAGTATTCACCGATATCACAGAATCATCCCTGCCCCACATAATCAAACTAGGCATGGTAAAACGGCTGGTATCGACGTCATCTACTACTAGCCTTGGTGAACCAAAGCGGGCCAGTGTTGCCTCGCGACTCCCCTCTCGCAATGCCAGCTCGTAATAACGATCAATTAACTGCTTATTAACCACGGGTGAATCGTTATAGGCTGATTCCACACCTTGCTTAGCCATCCAATAGGGGTCAACATATTTGGCGAGGGTGCGAAACCAGGCCTTGGACATAAGCGTGAAAAATAGCGGGGGTTCTTTTTTCTCGACACTGGAGTTACGCTCCTGCGCGTTCGAGCGACGAAATTGTGGCAGCCCACTGGCATCTATTAAGATCATGGCTTCGACCTGCTGTGGGTGCTCAAGACTGTAGCGCCAGGTGACCCCGCCACCCATGGAGTTACCGCCTAGAGTAAAGCGCTCTAAGGCCAAGTAACGCACCAGTGCTTCGACTGTTTTAAGCTGCCCTTGGGGGCTATAATCCTTGCCAGGTACTGCGCCGGTTAGGCCATGGGCAGGTAAATCCAGTGTAATCACCCGGTAGGACTGACCAAGAATGGCCACCCAGGGTTCCCAGGTATGCAACGAAGCATTGGAGCCATGAACGAGTACGACGGTATTTCCCCCGCCAATGCCTTCATCTCGAAAATGAACCCGGGCACCGTTGTCCATGACCAAAAATTGTGAACTCGGACTGCTATATTTAGCATCAATGGCATCGGTCGGCAACTCCCCTTTGTAGGCAAATAGCGCCACTGCTATTGTTAACGCAAGTAATAAATATAAACTTATTTTGATGGTTTTCACCACTACTCTCCTATGAATTCACGCCGTTTTTATTATTTTGGGTTAAACGACGCGATAGTACTTGGCGTTAAGCGAGGCATATATTGCGGTGTGTACCGATAAGTTTACCTGCTTCCACAACCCTACTGTCTTTGGAGATTCAGTGCCAAGCGCTTCAAAAGATAATAACCCACAATAAGTACCAACACGACAAACCCCACTGCAAACACAATCATACTGTCTGTGTGGTGATAGTCTAGGGTAATAAGGTGGCGGCAGGTGGCAATGATGGCAATGCCAACTATCGACTCCATTTTTATGGTGCTGTCTCGGGAAAAAGAACGCACCGTATTGATAAGCTCTACCCCCAACAAGATGAGTAAAAAACCGCCAAAAATATGATACAGACTCGATTGCAACCGAGCAATTGACTCACCAATGCCGGCACCTGCTGCGCTATCGCTCACTAATGCCATTATTGGTTCAACAGCGAAGATAGTTTTCACCAACAATACAATAAATATCACCGTCGCATAAACGGTGGCCAGCATTAATATAAGCGTCAATGCGAGTACTACAAACTTTTCAAACTTTAAATAGAGTGCGTCGATTATTATTCTCCTTTGAGAGTGCTTTCTTGAGTTCGTATCTTGTCGGAAACAATAGAGGCAATAATGACTAGGGCCGCCACGATATGGGCAATCAACGCAACCACTCGATCTGTATCGCGGTAATTCGAGTCCAACATATTAACGTAATAGTGAGTCAGAAAGTTACTTTCACAACACGGATTGCTTTTATAGCTGGCAATTTCCTGAATACTGGCATTTAACAAATCCTGTTGCAGGCTCAAGCCATAATAATTCGCTACTACGAAGCCAAAATATAATGCCAGCGCCACTGTTTTTTCACTAATACTGAGCGGCCGGTCTACATAGACAATACCACCGAGAATTGCTAAATGAATGGTGATAAAAAAACCCCAAAGTGCGTCTATGCGACCACCTGCAGCACCAGCCAGCTCCATAGCAGTGTAAAGATCACTCAACACGGTTGAACTCCCTAGCAAAAAATACCGAATACAGCACGGGCACCACGCCTAGCGTTAACAGCGTCGCGCACAGCAAACCAAAAATAATACTAATAGCCATTGGCTCCCACATAGCACCACCACCCAACCAAAGCGGTATCATGCCTAACACAGTAGTAGTTGTGGTGAGTAATATGGGTCGAAGACGCCTCAGTGCAGCCGTTTGAATGGCTTCTCTAAGCGGTAAGCCATTGCCTTCGTGCTCTATTTGTATTCTATCAATCAATACAATGGCATTATTAATAACGATGCCACACAGGGAAATTATACCCAGCAGCGTCATAAAACCCATATACGATTTGGCCACAATTAAACCCAATACTACGCCGATAAGACCCAGCGGGATGGTTAGTAGAATGATCAGTGTTTTTCTATAGCAGTTAAACTGAAACATTAACAACAGTAATATAATCATGCCCGCGAAAGGCAGCTTCTCGGCTATAGAGGCATTCGCTTTACCGGAGGTTTCAGCTTCTCCTCCAAACACCCAGCTATAACCCGCTGGCCAGTCACTGCTCTGGGCTTCAAGCCAAGGGCCGAGCACGCTATTAACCTCGACAGCTGTTATATTCGGCTCCAGGTCGGCAAAAATCGAAAGGGTCTTATAGCCATCACGGCGTAAGATAATCGGTGACTGCCAGTCCAGTTCAAACGTGGCCACTTGTTCTAGCGGTACGTTGCCCTGCGCAGTTTGGGAAAACACATTGATCGACGTGGGCAATCTAGTGCCCTGGTTGGCTACCGATTGGTTATAGCTAGATTCAGCACGCAGCACGATAGGGATTATGTTGTCATCCTCACGGTATTGCGCTATTTCAATACCGTTAAGACTACTTTTTAAGGCATGGGCTATGTCGCTATTGCTAATACCCAGGGTCTGCGCCTTGGCTTCATCAACATTAATCATAACTTTTTTTATCTGCCGCCCCCAATCATCTGAGACATTTTTTACCTCCGCGAGGGTTTGCAGCTTATTTTTTATCTTACCGCCCAATCGACGTAGAGTCTCGCTGTTAGTACCCGACAAACGAACTTCAATGGGGTGATGTACCGGCGCGCCACTGGAGAGTTTTTTTACTGAAAAACTCGCGTCTGGAAAATGCTCAAACATATAATTGTCTATTTGCCTGATAAGGCGATCAATCACCTCGCCATCACTGGTGTTAAGCATAAAAAAAGCATAGTTCGGACTGGCTGACTTCGCTGAATGACTCAGTATATAGCGCGGTCCTCCACTGCCAATAGTCACAGTCCAATTGCTAAGCCCACCTTGCTCTTCATTGGCCTTGAGGGTGGCTAAATACAACTCAACGTCTTTTACCAATGCTTCGGTAGCGGCTATTGGTGTACCCAAGGGTAATTCAACCTCCATTTTGAAGCTGGGATCTTCCGAGGGAGGGAAAAATATATTGGGTATGGTTTTAAGGCCCGCTAAAGCCAAAAAAAACACCAGCACTACTGCTGATAATGTCCATAGTCGCTTGCTTAACATTTTTGACAACAGTGTTGTATAGGCATTTTCGATGTATCGGAACGGACCGTCAGTGTTTTGTCTTACATTGCCCTTGCTCTTTAAAAACAAATAGGAAAACAAGGGGATCATGGTGATCGAAAGAGCCCAGGATATTAGCAGTGAAATTGTCACTACTTTAAAAATAGGTGCGGTATATTCGCCGGTCGTAGAATCGGCTAGAAATATAGGTAAAAATGCCGCGGAGGTAGTTAGCGATGAAGTCAGTAGCGGGATTTTTAATTCCGCCGCGGAATTGACCGCCGCGTCGAAAGCCGGTTCGCCACTGTCAATGCGATTGCTTATATTTTCGGCCATCACGATAGAATTGTCGACCAACATACCCAGAGCAATCATCAATGCAGCTAGCGACACCTGATCGAGACCAATCCCTAGCATCGACATAGTCGCAATGGCACCGACTATGGTAACTGGAATAAGCGTGGCCACCACCAGCCCCGTTCTTATACCGAGAGTGAGCAACATAGTAAAACTGACTACCGCGATGGCCTGCAGTAAATTGCTAACAAAAGATTGTATCGTGGAGGTAACAAGTAAGGGCTGGAAAGCCACTATTTCAAACCGATAGCCCCAGGGGTATTGTTCCTGTAACGCTGCCAACTGCGATTTTACCGCCTTACCCAAGGCAACCACATTGCCACCGTCTACCATTGCAATCGCCAAATTGAGCGCGGGCTGGCCGTTGCTGTGCACGATAGTTCGAGGTGGGTCGGCATAATCTCGATAGATTGCCGCGACATCTCCCAGGGGTAATACGCTATTGCCGTTGGGTAACGGTATATACGTATCTCGCAGCGCCTGTAACGATTCAAGATCACCACTTGGCTCAACCGCAATTACTTCTCGGTCGGTAGTGATATCGCCACCGGATAGAATGATATTTTTCGTACCTAAAAATTGCGCAATGTAACTGGGCGACATGCCCAAATCGGCAAGTAGGCTATTGTTGTACTCAACCAGAATACGTTCCTGTTGGGCGCCGTGTATACCCACTTTCGCCACCAGCGGCAAGCGCAGTAGCGCATCGCGAACTTCGTCGGCTACGTTTTTAGTATCAGCGTAATCGAAGCCATCGGCAATAAGCGATACTACAATGCCATAGACATCGCCAAAATCATCATTGACCTCAGAGGGCTGTGCTTCCTCGGGCAGTTGGTCTTGTGCGGCCTCGACTACCCGACGCAGCTTATCCCACACCGGTCGCAACTCAGTGTAGGTGTCTTTGATATTGACATTGATGATCGATATACCCACTTTGGATTGACTAGTGACGCTGTCAATCTCGGGCATTTCCTGAATCGCTTTTTCTAGCTTATCGGTTACCAGTAGCTCCACCCGAGTCGGCGTAGAACCGGGCATAGGGGTAGAAATTTGGGCGGTGCGCAGGGTAAAACCCGGGTCTTGAGCACGGGGGATGGTTTTAAAAGATTGCAATCCCACACTCAGGATAATAAAAATGATTAAGAATGATAGCTGTTTATGGTTTAGCGTATAGGCGGTTAGGTTCATAGCGGCTTCTCGTCCGCAGACAGTAGCTTCACCTCTAAGCCGGGGTAAATTTGAGATAGGCCAGCAACAACAACCCTATCGCCCTCTGCTACCCCCTTTAACACCTCAACTTGCTTGAGTGTGAAATCCCCTATTTCAATGTTTTGCCGCTTGACCACACCTCGCCGCTCATCAGTAGCGTCGTAGAGATAAATAAAACGCTGTGCACCTTCGCTGCCCACCGCTATCAAAGGTATCCACAAATTGTCTGACAGTTGTGCATTACTTATGTGAAAGCTTATTTCTGCGGCCATTCCGGGGCGTAATAAATTGTCATCATTGGCCAGACGCACGGTGACTGGGAATGCTGTATTGGCACTGCTTGCACTACCAATTTCACTGATAATGGCGGGGAAATTACGCTTTTTGAGGCTGGGGAAATTAACATTGACCGTGTCACCTAGAGTGACGGAATAAATAAGATTTTCCGGCAGGGCTACTTTCACCTCTATCGTGGTGCCACAATTAAGCGTTGCTACTGGCTCGCCAGTGGTGACATTTTCATTAACCTCGATATGCACTTCGGATACGATGCAACCGTCGGCGGGGGCAACGAGTTGGGTATAACCCAGTTGTTTACGACTCAATTCGACGGAGCCGACCACCTGATCGAGTTGCGCTTGAGTCGCTTGATCGCTGGCCTGGGCGTTGTCAAAATCCACTTTGGATACCAATTTTCGATCCAATAGATTCTGTATGCGTTCAAATTGACTGCGGCTATTTTTTGCCTGGGCGATTGCCTGCCGATGGGAGGCTTCCTCTCTTTCCAACTGGATACGTAAGTCGGAGTCGTTCAGCCTAGCGATAAGCGAACCACGGTCTATGTTTTGGCCAACCTTTACTGCAAGTTCAACAACTTGTCCCGATGTTCTGAAACTCAATTTGGAGCTGATTGCTGCTTGTGATCCACCGGCAAAACGCCGATATATATCAGTCGGTTCAGTGCTGACAGTAACCACTTTTACCGGGCGAATTCTCTGTTCAATGACCGGTTCTTCTTTTTCAAGGCAGGCACTCAGCAGCAAGCAAGCGCTAAGAATAATCGTTAGCAGGGAGATGTTTCGGCTATGGTCGAGCATAAAGAGTAACCCCTGGTAAATAGGATAATTATTAGTCAAAAACACAATGTGTAAAGAGCCTACCACAGTGGTCAAGCGGGCTAACGTGGGGAAAGTTTTAGATTGCTTTGGCTCATAGCACCTTAACACTGCGCTTCGGCTAATGCACCACCACCGTAGCTAGACCCTACTAGATTGCCGAACTAATCATTGAAGGTGACTAGCTAGTTAAAGGAGACTAACCGCCGCCGAGGACCTAATGGTGATGATACAGTATTGTGGCGATGCGGTACTGTGTGAAGCAGCCCGTTGAATGCAGGAAAAAGCACGCTGTTTTGAGTGTTTATCACGCCTTGATGGGTACGAATTCGGTATACTGCTAGCCAGGACCGAACAGCCCGCAGCAAGAGCACTGACCCCGAGAATAAGGACAGCTTTTAATCCGACAAATTACTATGACTTCCGAACTACTGGCAGTAACCGCGAGTTTAGGGGACCACTGGGCTAGCTGAATCGAAAAGCCTGTGCACCGGCGATAAAAATAGCGACCGAGCACTATATCGCGCTAAGACAGGCGGCCGTGATCAGGTTTATACTACAAAATATTAATCAGACCTATTGTCCCACTGGCCACTATTGGTATCCTCTGAACCAAGGCTCGACTGGCAAATCAGCACCCAAGGATACAGCACTATGACCGACCACAGCGCCAACTGGCACGATTTTCTCGCTCCCAAATATTGGGGCAGCTGGTTGCTAATCGCTTTGCTACGAATAATCGCGCTGCTGCCTTTTCGCCTCGGTTTGGCGCTAGGGGCGGTATTCGGCAGGATACTCTATCACCTGCTCACGTCCAGAAGGCATATCGTTGAGGTTAATGTGCGACTGTGCTTTGCCGAGCAAAGTGAGCAGCAGCAAAGGCAGTTCTGCAAAGATATATTTCGTGCCAATGGTATTGGCCTAGTCGAAACGGCCTGGGCTTACTGGGGGGATATGCAGGCATTTAGGGACCGAACCACGGTAATAGGAGCCGAGCTAGTAACCGAAGCCCTCGCTCAGGGAAAGGGCTTAATAGTATTGGGCGCGCATTTCAGCACCCTGGATTTGGGTGGCGTGCTGTTTGGCTGTTATGGAATTAAGGCTAACTTTGTCTACCGCCGCCACAACAACCCCTTAATGGAATATATGATTACCCGCAAGCGCAGTCGTTTTAGCACGGTTATCGAACGCAAAAAATTTCGCCAGATGATTCGTTGCCTGCGGAATAATGAGTCTATTTGGTACGCCCCCGATCAGGATTTTGGCCGCAAGTCGGCTGTCTACGTGCCATTTTTTGGGCATCCCGCTGCCACCATCGTCGGCACCAGTAAGATGGTACGTCTCAATAACTCACCCATTTTGATGGTGAGCCATCACCGCCGCGCCGACAACAGTGGTTATATCATCGAGATGTCCAAAGTCCCGGGCTTTCCATCCGGAGACGAGACCCGTGATGCGGCAATCGTGAATAGCACTATCGAACGGGAAATACGCAAGTACCCTGAACAGTATATGTGGGTACACCGGCGCTTCAAGACCCAGCCCGACGGCAAGCATAAGCTGTACCGCTAAGCTCTAGCGAACTAGCCGCTATCGGAGCTAGCCTGTCTCGCTGGTAACCAAGCAGATACAGCCTGGGCACGGCCACAGCAGGCTGCCCAATCCTTGAGCAGTTATTGTGTGAACAGGCAGGTCCCCGATTGTTTTTGCTACCAAAGCCAGTATTATCAAAGTGTTTATCGCGGTCCTGAAGGGGACTAGTGCTATGGCTGTTTGCGAACACTGGAATGCCCATAACTATTTAACGCTAACTTATACCCCGTGCATATAGCTTCTTACCGCCGTATACGCTGCTCTCACATCGATAACGTCAACTGTATAGACTCAAGTATCTACAGCCTGTAATTGATACTGCCTGGCTCTTAAATTAACAGCCTTTGCCTTAAGCCCATCTGTTAGCGTTAAGTTAGCGTCAAAAACAAGACACTACGTCATTGCACTACACTGGGCCAGCGACAACCGCTTTCACGTTCATACTTATTACAGGCCCGCCCAGCGACACTTAACACAGCGATACAATGCTCTGAATAGGAAAACTTATGTGCCAATCTGTTAACAATAAACTTTAACTAATGGGTATAACAGGCTGTATTTACTAATCTTTACTTTTTTTCTTCTTAGAGGGCGAGCGGCTAGCTGGCGTTTTCTTCAGCGCCGTTGCCTGCTCCAACCACTGCAGGGTATCGACATAGGCCACAAAGCGATTAAGATAGTCCGGTGACAAGTCTCGCATGGTCGACAGCGAGCGAATGACCAGCATTTGCGGGTTTAATGGGCCGGGGTTTTCTGGTGCTTCTTTGATAATACGGCTCACCAATTTGTCCGAGCTAAGTTTGACCAAAGACTCTCTAAACAATCGCACTGAGGTGAGTTCGCGGTGATTACTATTGCTTAAGCTCAGCAATGGATCATCGTTGCTGAGCTGGCTATGAGACCGGTCATTGTTGGCTTGGATACTGTCGTTAACCCTAGCATTGTGACTGCTAGCGTCATCCCATTTACGAGCCGCTGTAGCAACCTGCTGCTGGCGGCGGTCAATATCGCTCAACAATTGTGTGAGGGCACTAGACGCGTCTATCTGGGGGCGGCCATTACCGCCCAGCGAATTACTACCGTGTTGATATTGCTCTAGGACCGCGGCTGCCTTATCTGCCAACAGTGCCGCTAGTGGCGGTTCCGCTTCGCTGGCGCGACGACATAGTGACTCGATAAAACGGCCAGTGATTGGGTTTGGCACGGGGCCTGTGGCCTCAAATGCCTGCAGCTGTTGCCGCAGTTGTTCAATATTTTCTGACACTGACATTGCTATTGCTGACCGGTGTTGGCACCGGCCCGGGGCACCGGCGCCATTTCCACCCGGCGGTTTTGCGAGCGACCGGAGGCACTGCTATTAGAAACTGCCGGTTGCTGCGCGCCAAAAGCGGCGGCAAAAACCATTGCCGGTGGCATGCCCTCCTCGATCAGCACCCGGGTAACCGTCAGCGCACGCTGAGCCGATAATTCCCAGTTGTCCCGATACTGATTATTTCCTACCTGAATCGGTAAGTCGTCGGTAAAACCACTTACCATCAGCAGTTGCTCTCGCTGATTTAAATAGACCCGCAGCGGTGCCACCAATGTGGTTAATAATTGTCGCCCCTCAGCCTGTAATTCGACGGAGTTTAGCGAAAACAATACGCTGCCGCTGATGCCAATACGACCATTTTGCAACGTAACTCGGCCGGTCGCCAGGGGGTCAGCCAAGGCCTGTTCCAGGGCCATGCGCCGGCTTTCTTCGGCCCGACGCTTTTCCACCTCGCGCTCTAGCGATTGCGACAACTCCAGCTGAAAGCCCAGCGCCCATACCAATAGCAGCACAAACACACCGACCAGTCCCGACATCAAATCGCCAAAGATGGCCCAAATAGGAGGGTCCTGCTTAAAGTCCTCATCTAACTCCTCCACTACGCCGCCCCTGCGTTGGCACTGTGCAGGTCGTCTTGGTGGCTGATGCGTCGCAGCTCTTCAAATATTTCTTTTTGTGACATCATGCTGTGGTCAATGATCTCCCGCGCTTGAGCCACGTAGTAACTCAGCTGCTCGTCGCTGCGCAGCGCCGATTTATCCATCGAGGCTTCTATACTGTCCAAACTGGCAATCATCTTATCGTTGGCCTGGGCGAATAGATTGACGCCACCCAAGAATGCTTCACCGAGACTCGACAGCTCGATTGCGCCGCCACTGAACTGGTTGCCCGCCTGCTGCAATACGACGGCAGCGCTGTCGGTCATCGCCTGCACCGCCTGCTGTTGCGCGCCGGTGGTCTGGGCCAAAGATTCCGACAATGTATTGAGCTGCTGCATCACAGTTTGTCGCTCCTGCAATAAGCGGTTGTCGCGCTCAGTATTGTCGGTTAATTCCTGGCGCAACCGACCGATCACCTCCGCAGCCGCTTTGGGCGTTTCTGAGGCTGTTGCTATAAGTCGAGCCATCGGTTGCTCCAGCTCCTGCCCGAGTTTTGCCAGCTGCTCGGCCGCTGCCACCTGCAGCGCTTCCAGCCGCTGTAGCGCCGCCTCAGCGCGCTTAGCCTCATCTTCACGCAGGTTCTGCAAACCGGATTCCAGAGCCAAACTCAAAGACTCAATATGCTCGCCCTGCTGTTCCCGCCACTGTTGCTCCGACTCAATACGGCTCTGTACCAATGTTTCTGAAGATTTAACCAGCTCACTGATATCGGCAATCAATCCGGCACTGCTATCTTCGGTGCTTTGCAGTAATTGTTGCTGCTGGCGTAAGGACTGAGCCCCAGCCAGTTGCCACTGCTCGCTAAGGCTTGCTGACAAAGCGCTAAATTCGCTACTGGCACGTTCGAGTGTACTGTGTTGCTCACCACCAAGCTGAGTAATTTGCGCGACAAAACGGCTCGCGGCGCTGTCGATTTGCTGCTGGCTGTGCTGTTGCGCATTTTGATAAGCTGCAGACCACAGCTCCAATCGGCGCTCATCTCCCAGCTGTTGTTGCGCCACAGCATCGGCGGCGGATTGTGCAAAAGTGGTGATTAGTGTCGCCGTTTTCTCTTTCAGCGTACTGCTAATATCCTCCATGTGTACCTGGTATTGATCGAGCCAGGCCTGCTCCGCACTCAATCGACTGCTACTCAGTGCCTGGGTCGCCACCATCAGTTCACTGATCTGACTAAGCTGTGCTTCGGTCTGCGCCTGGGCCTGCTCTGAATACTGTAATTGCTGTTGTTGCGACTGCACCGCACTGTATTGCCATTGCTGTTGTAGTTCACCTGACAAGGTTCCCATGTCAGTGGTTAAGGCGGAAAAAACAGCCTGTTGCGATGTACCTGAACGTTCTAATTCAGCGGCAAAATCACTCGCTTGGGCCCGTTGTTCACTACTGGCGCGTTGCTGAGCCCGCTCGAAAGCCTGCTGCCAAAGGTCTAGTCGCCGACTGTCCTGCTGCTGCTGCATTTGTTGCTGCTCAGTTGCGCTGCGCTGGTTGCTTAGCAGTAGCGACTCGGTTAATTGCTGTAACTGTTGTTCTACAATAGCCGTCAAAGATTGCTGGGTATTAGTCGCCTGAGCTGCGATATCACCAGCTAAGCGCTCGACCATGGGTTCAATTTTCGCTGCCATGGCCTGGCTCTGCTGTTGTTGCTGACGCCCATTGTGTATCACTGCATCGCTCAAGGTACTGGCTACCGACTCGGCCAAGCGCCCGTAATGCTGCTCTGCCGTCGTGGTAAATTGCGTTTGATTGGCTACCAATTGCTCGCCGACTTGTGACGCCATTTGTTGCAGTTCACCGGCTAGGCTCTGCAGGCTCTGCGCTACAGCCGGCAGTGACTGAGCCTGGGCTTGGAGGGCCCTGTAGGTTTCCCGCCGATTATGTATCAGCGAGTGCTCCCTCATCACGGTACCAATGTTGCCATCGAGCTCACGGGCGGCCAGCATGCGATCCCGGCGGCTAAGAGTCGACTGCAAGCCCAGCATGGCCGAGGCGGCAACACCGGCCACCGAGGTGCCAAAAGCTAGTCCCAGCCCCGCAATCGGTGCTGCTAGACCCGCGCGTATCGCCTGCAATTCAGTCGTACCCTCAAGGGCTGCTACCGCCCCTTGTAAGGTATCAACCATACCGAGGAAGGTGCCTAATAGCCCCAACATCACCAACAAGCCCACTAAATACGGGGTCAACACCGGCGCCGGCAATGCTACGCGCTCGCCCTCGATGCGCAGGCGCACTGAGTTGTGCAGCGAGGGCGCCAGCTTTAGCAGCCACTGTTCCAGCTGAAACGGCTCTTTTTGCTCGCTTAGCGGCGCTAGGGCCCCTTGCAACGAACCCGTTTCGCGCCGATATTGCAGTAATTCGAATAGGCCGATAGCGTATACACCGGCAATAAGTAAGGTGACCGAAAGCGCCAGTGAATCGCTGCCAATAAAGGCCCAGCCCATCCATACGATAGCGATTGCACCCAACATAAATGCTAACGCAAACAAAAATCTACTCATGTACTCTCGCTACCTCTTCGTTAAGCGCCTCGATCAAGCCCAAGGTGGGTTGCAGGCGCAGATCCAGCTCAGCTAGCAGCAGCCCCTGTAGCTCGGCGCGAAAATGCGCAAACCACGTTTTATCACTAGCCGCCGGCTCATTATGTTCTACCTCGGTGACGCGCTGCGCCCTGAGACTGTGAAAACGTTTTTCCAGTAATACTGCCACTCCGGTAAACATTCTGCGGGCGTGGGCAGCTAGGGTATCGTCGATCACCTCATCGAGAGCCGCCAGCTGTGACAACGTTGGCGACACACCCGATAAGGCTTCTCTGGCGGTGACCCGCAATTTTTTCAGCTTAAAGTCCATTTCTCGCTGATGGGTGTTATAAAAGCCTTTATAGGGCTTAAAGTCTGCGCCCTGGTCTGACGCACCTGCACTGTCGACAAGCGGCAGCTGCAGCCAACAGCTATTGGCGGCTGGCTCTAAGCTGTCGGCTATAAACTGATTAATAGAGCTGCGCACCTGATTGTACTCATCGATAAGGGCGCTGCTGGACATGGCCCGGGGGGCAACTGCCGTACTGCTCAAATCGCGGTGTGCCGCCGACAGCGTGATAGAACCTGACAGATCGATTAACTGGCCCAGGCGCTCGGCAAAATGACGGTGTGACAGCTCGACGTCGGTGACCGACAAATCACTTAAAAAGCGGATAAGCCGGGAATCGCTAAGAGGTTTTGGCGGTGACGCTCGATTCATAATACTTGCGGTAGTGAGCGACGTCCCCATGGGGCCCGCTGTGGAGTCGGCCGGCATTATGCCTAATGCGCCTGGAGTAAGCAAACTGGGCGCTGTCGGTACCCCGACCCTTTCTATAGACTTTCTCCCGCGCTGCAATCGGCACTACAGCAGCGGAATAGGCCATTATTACACCGGTTTCTCTTCTCGATTGGTCTGATCAACGCTGCGCCTACTTAGGTTAGGTGTTATTTCAACAGCAGTTTTAGCGTTAGTTAACTTTTAGTTAGCTAACAGGGCGGTTAAGCTAGGCAACACCGTTCATCCCCCACAATATCGGACAGCTATGGAACCGTTTAAGAACAATCTATCAAGTACACTAGTAGCCCATATTAGCGCGCAACTAGCCAATCAGCTCAAAAGCTTCGATCGCAACAGCTTCGAAAAAGCCATTCTCGATACTTTGCCTGAGCTAGAGCTAAAGCAGCGAGCCCAGCTCATCGCCAATCAAATGCACGCCGTACTCCCGACTTCGGCGAAAACACGAGGGAAGATAGTGCGCGCCATATTGCATCCCCGGGGAAGAGAAGCAGGCCAGCAAAGTGATGCTGACGGTATCACCGGCTGGGGTATGTTTCCCCTTGGAATGTTAGTTGGCCAATACGGAATAGATGATTTTGAACAATCGCTGCAGCTGTTAAAAGAGATGACCGGTCACTTTTCCTCCGAATTTGATGTGCGCTATTACCTGATCAAGGACCAGCAGCGAGCTATCGACATCATGGCACCCTGGGCTGAGGACCCGGATGTGCATGTGCGGCGCTTGTTATCGGAAGGTACCCGGCCACGACTACCCTGGGGCATGCAGTTGCCTCAGCTTATAGCTGACCCTTCACCCACATTGCCGCTGCTACAAGCACTACGCGACGATGAGGACGAATATGTGCGCCGCTCAGTAGCCAACCACTTAAATGACATTGCTAAAGACCACCCGGACTTGGTTGCCAAACTGGCACGGACCTGGTTAAAGGACGCAAGCCCTGCCCGTGAAAAGCTGCTGCGCCATGCCTGTCGCACATTGATAAAACAGGGGCATAGCGCAACGCTGAAAGCTTTTGGTTATAGCACTCCGAAAATCCACCTAAACGCGCTCGAGTTAGAAAACAAACAGCTACCCTTCGGTGAATCACTAAAGTTCACTGCCACAATCAGCTCCACTTCGCGCAAAAAGCAGTCGCTGGTTATCGACTATATTGTTCATTTCAAAAAGGCCAATGGCAGCACGGTAGGGAAAGTGTTTAAGTGGAAAAAAGTGACCCTGGCTGCGGCTGAAACGCTGGTAATTGAAAAATCGCACCCGATTAAAGCGATTACTACCAGACGCTATTACGCTGGTGAGCAGGGCCTATCGCTACGCATCAACGGCCAGGATTTTGGTGCGGCTAGCTTCCAGCTACTGATGCCTGAGTGATTTTTAACCGTTCCTGCTTGATCATTACATGCTGGGAATTGGCTCTGCATACTCTGTGGCCATAATAAACGCGCTTCCATCACCCGCTAGCGGGCTACCCAGCTACTAGCTTACAACCCAGGCTTCACACCACAGCGGCGGTTAATCTTCCATTGGCAGTTGTATTTTGCTATTTTGTTAGTTAGACTAACTACTTTATTGATGTGGAGGCACTGGAAATGGCGAGCGTTATAACAAACAGCAGAGATTTACTACTAAGCCGACTCGGTCAAACCAGTCGAATTATGGCGCAAGTTATTGAACATCGACTTGCGCCCACGGGAATTAGCTACCAGGAAATGCGCATTACCGGGCTATTGATGGGGGAAGATAACATTACCCAAAAAGATCTCGCGGAGAAGCTATCGGTACGCGCTGCAACACTGTCTGTAGCAGTTTCGAAACTCGAAAAGCAGGGACTGGTAAAACGAGTAGCTAGCAAAACCGACAAGCGTGTCAATTTCCTTCAACTACTACCCAGTAAAAAAATACCCCAAGTCGATACGTTATTAACCGCAATCGATGAAGACATGACCCATGGTATTTCATCGAAGGAATTAGAAATCACATCAAAAGTACTTACTCTAATGTTGCATAATCTGAAAAACACCCTAAATCAGCAGGCATCACTATGACTTTACTCATCATTGGCACAGCCGTTTTTTTTGCCGTACATCTACTACCATCAACCGTACTTAAAGGCAGGGCAGTCGCTGCTCTCGGTGCCAAAAACTACAAACTTATGTTTAGTGTCTGCTCTCTAACAGGGCTGGGCTTAATTATTTATGGATTTTCCCTAACAAGTTTCCAGCCGCTGTGGGCGCCTCTGCCCTGGGGCCGAAGCCTTGCTTTTTTTAGCATGCCTGTAGCTATCATAATGCTGGTAGCTGCAGACACGCCCAATAATCTCAAGCGTTTGTTGCGCCACCCTATGTTGTTAGGCCTTATTGTTTGGTCCGGCACTCATCTGCTTGCCAATGGCGACCTAGCTAGCACGATTATTTTTTTGAGCTTTTTTATATTCGCGATTCTCGACCTGTTTTTAGTCGAACGAGGGGGGCGAGTTACCGTGCACGAACCCGTATCGATAAGATGGGATATTGCATTAATCGGTATTAGTGTTGCCGTCTATTATTTGCTGTTCTATTTTCACGGCAGCTTTACCGGTATGCCGCTTCGCTAGAACACGGTACAGGCCCAGTCGATGAGTATCAGAGGATAGGCCTGCTAGCAGGTCAGCACGGCCATGCGTTTTACAGATACAACCCCTTCACAACTGACGGTGATAAGTGGGGAATCACCCTGCCCTTTCAGTGTGATTTTAAGCTGCTATGGTACACAAAAAAAACACCAGCACGCCAATTAATACGGTGGGCAACGGTTTTTTAAGCACTACACTAACTACCACAGTGAGCACACCAGCCAGCAAGTAGGGGTCGTTCCACTGGGTGTTTAACGCGCCTTCTTTCACAAACACAATAGGCACCCATAACGCGGTAAGTACCGCAGGTGCGGTGTATTGCAGAATCGATTGAATTTCAGGACGGATAGAAAACTTAAGCCGCGGTGAAAAAAACGCGTAGCGATTGTAGAAAGTGATTAGCGCCATCGCACCAATTAATAGCCACAGCATCATGAAGGCGACTCTTTGCTGGCAGCGGTAGGCCAACAGCGCTCGGTTAAAAACGCACATACCATGCCGCCTATAGCGGCTAATACCAAACCGTTGGGCACGCTATAGAGCTGAGTTAGAACCATCAACACACCGCTAACGATTACTGCTACCAACGTCGGCCGGTTATTAATAGAAGGGATTACCATGGCAATGAATAGCGCGGCTACGGCAAAGTCAAACCCCAATTCAGTCATGTCACCGATGATCAAGCCCAATACGATACCGGCCAGAGAGGCAATATTCCAAATCAAATAAAACGAAAATCCAGCGCCAATAGCATAACCATAATCAAAGTGACCGGTTTTTTCTCGGTAGTTTTCTATTACTGCAAACATCTCGTCGGTCAATAGAAATGCCATCAGGTAGCGCCGATGCCTGGGCAGCGACAGCGCCACCGGGCGGTAGAGAGCTGAATACAATAAGTGCCGGGAGCTGATCACAAAAGTACTGCTTAAAATAGCCAATACCGGGCTGGCCAGCTGTATTAGGTTCAGCGCGGCTAACTGCGCTGCACCGGCAAACACCAGTAGCGATAGACATTGCGCTTGCAGTGGGCTCAGCCCGGTCTCTATAGCCAACGATCCGGCCAGTAATCCCCAGGGAATAATGGCGATAGATATCGGCATGATATCGATGGCACCTTGCAACCAAAGTGCCCTGCTAGTCGTCGTCGATGTTGTCATGGCGCGGAGCGTCTCCGTTTCAGGGCACAGTCAACTAGGGCCACAAGCTCAGTCACTGCTTGGACAGGTCGAGTAGCAGCGATTCACACAGCGCCTTGAGCTGCAGTGCACGCTGCCGATCCAGTTGACTATTGCAGACCATTTGCTCGGGAATGGATTCGGCCTGTGCTTTCAATTGCTGGCCACGCTCGCTAAGGCTAATCACTTTTTGGCGCTCGTCCGACTTCGAGTGCTGTCGGTGCAGCAGGCCCTTACCCTCCAGCCGTTTTAACAACGGTGTCAAGGTGCCAGAGTCCAGCAGGCAATGCTCGCTCAACTGGCGGATACTAACATCATTGTATTGCCACAAACTCATCATCACCAGGTATTGGGGATAGGTTAAATCCAGCGGCGACAACAGCGGCCGGTAGGCCCTAACCAGCGCGTTGGAGGCCGAATAGAGGGAATGGCATAGTTGTTTATCAAGCTCTAAATTACTACCGGTCACAGATTGTCCTCAAAAAAATCATCTACTCACAACTATTTTGCACGCAAAGTAATTGACATGGCAAGGCCAATTAACTATTGTGCGCAAACTATCTCATCACATTGACCGTGACAACTATTATAACTCTGACAGCTATTTTAACTCAGTATTGATCGCGACAATAAAACCAACCAATAAGGGAACATTCTATGCGCATTACCCGATTACTAATAGCCGGCTTATTAATAGTGTCCGCCACCGCCCATGCAGACTCGACCAGTACCCAGGCTACTGCCGGTCTGGACATCAACGACAAAACATTTAGCTGTATTCGCGATATGACTAAAGTGAGAGGTTTTTATGTAGGCAGTTTAACCGACGATCTCGAACAAACATTAGCAGTAGCTAATACCTCTGACGGTGGCACTTATCCCGCCGGTTCTGTGGTGCAATTAGTTCCCGGTGAAGTTATGGTCAAGCATCCCGAAGGATTTTCTACCGCCACCAACGATTGGGAATTTTTCGAATTGGATGTATCTCCTGCTGGCAGCAAAATTCGCAAGCGCGGTTTTGTCGATGTAGTCAACCGTTTTGGCGGCAATTGTTTTGGCTGCCATATAAAAGCCAAACCCCAGTTTGACCTGGTCTGCGAATCTACCCACGGCTGCGATCCTATTCCACTAGGCAAGGATATGCTGGCTCTACTGCAAAAAACGGATCCCCGTTGTGAAAACAATGAGGCGTTAACCGCAGAAGAACTGCAGAAACTAAAAATGCTTCAGCAGGCCTTTGCCAAACCGTAAGTAGTTTTGCAGTTTCAGAATCCGAATAAAAACCCAAGTCTATTCTTGGGTTTTTCGCTGTTATACGAGCTTAGCTCGCACCGTAATCACGTCAGTCAATTCCTGCTCAAGGCCCCATTTCGGTTTGATTGCTCCGCTGTTAGGCCTCAGCGCTTTAACCTCTTTATGGCATCAGCCTATTAACGCCTGCTATTTAACTCGGCCAGCTGTTATCAGGCCAAAATTATCCATAAAAGCGGGCGAGGGCCTGGGAACCGTGGGTTTAGGTCAGCAGGTGGCACGGTCAATGACCGGCGAGGCGTGTTTTAGCCGTTTCACTCGCCACGACTTCGACAACCCCATCAACGCCTACGACGAATTGCGCCTATAAAACACAACCGCCGGCGGGCTAATCAGCGCTTGGCGGCAGTACTTACTCCACCACAACCGCCCAGTTTTCGAAGGGCTCACGGTCTGAAACAAGGGTATTAATTGGGGCTTCTGGGTCCCGGTAACCCACCGCCATACCACAGAACAGCATCAACTCATCGCCGGCGCCGACAAACTGGCTGACACTTAAAGGGCGGTTGGCCCAGGCCTCCTGGGCACAGGTGTCTAGCCCCGCCTCTTTCGCCAACAACATAAAATTTTGTAAAAACATGCCCAAATCGGCCCACTGAGGCGGCCCCATGTTTTTATCAACAAACAGGAAGAACCCGGCGGGGGCGTCAAAAAAGTCAAAGTTGCGGGCCAAGTGACCAAATCTAGCGGCCTTGTCCTCCCGAGGTATACCTAACAGTGCATACATATCCTCCCCTACCTTAAACCGAGAGCTGCGGTAGGGCTCAACTAATGGCTGGGGATAAATAGCGTAGGCTGGGGTCTCCGGCTCGGTCTGGGTCGCCAAAAATGCTTTAAAGCGTGGCATCACCTCGCCATTCAACACGAACACCCGCCAGGGCTGCAAATTACCGCCGGTAGCGGCTCGGGCTGATTGTTGTAACAGCGTTTTAAACAGCGCATTGTCTACAGGGGTATCGGCAAAAGCTCGGATCGAACTTCTGGATGCTACAGCTTCGGTCACATTCACGGTATTTCGTCCCTTGGTTGTCATTCGATAGGTGGCTGCGTCTATTGCAGCGCAGGCAGTATCCGATATTAGTCGATCTACAAGGTAAACTAAAGCGGCTGCTTTGCCATTGGATACACCCGCTTTCAACACTGCTCTGGTTGCTGTAGGCTAACCGCACGATAGAGACTAGGATGCAGAGATATGAAAACAGCGATTGCCGTCGGCAGTGCCTATTACAATGGCGAACAGTGGGATGAATTGGTCGAGTTCACCCAGGAAGCCGACAAGCTAGGGGTCAATCAGGCCTGGTCCGCCGAGGCGTGGGGTATGGACTCGATCGTACCTCTGGCCTATCTGGCGGCGAAGACTGAAAATATCCAGCTGGGCACTGGCATATTGCAGATCTCTTCGCGAGTACCTTCGATGATCGCGATGACCGCCCAAAGCATGGCCACGGTATCAAAAGATCGCTTTATACTGGGGCTGGGAGTCAGCGGTCCCCAGGTGGTTGAGGGCCTGCACGGTCAGAGCTTTGCCAAACCATTAGGGCGGCTACGAGAGTGTATCGATATCGTCAAAATGGGTCTGCGAGGCGACCGAGTTCAATACCAGGGCGAACACTACCTACTGCCCCGGGCCGGCGGTGAAGGCAAACCGATTCGCTTATCACAGCCCCCACGCCCCAATCTACCTATCTATTTGGCCACGCTGGGCCCCAAGGCGCTAGAACTTACCGGTGAACTGGCGGACGGCTGGCTAGGAACCTCCTTTATTCCCGAACACGCCGATGTTTTTCTCGACCCTATTCGCAAAGGTGCGGAAAAAGTGGGCCGCAGCCTCGAAGATATCGATATCCAAATTGGTGGCAGCATCGAAGTTGGCGACAATGTCGAGCAGATGATTGCAGCCAGAAAGCCCGGCATGGCATTTACCCTAGGTGGTATGGGCTCGGCAAAGACCAATTTTTACAACGCCGCTTTCCGCCGCTCCGGTTATGCCGATGTTGCTGAAGAAGTACAGGCCCTGTGGGTGGCGGGGAAGAAATCGGAGGCCATTGCCCGTGTGCCCGACGAACTAATTCTTAAAACCAGTCTAATTGGCAGCAAAGAGATGATTATCGAGCGACTGCGGGCCTATAAGGCCGCGGGAGTGAATACTTTCCGGCTGGGCGCCGAGGGCGATAATCTACAACAAAAACTGCAGCGTTTGGGTACGTCTCTGGACCTAGTGCGTTCGGTATAAGCTGCCAGCCGTAGCAATAAGCACCACTGCGTATTTACACGGGCCCCCGGACCGAGCTACTCTTCAAGGGCGATTATTGCCATAATGCTCGGGCAGCCTGGAATTTTGACACCGCAGCACTGTCATATTACCTCATGGACAA
>Ga0105355_10000277_pt1 | contig 46546 bp, 50 predicted proteins | sample GOMGulsemesocosm_2_FD_83508 | JGI IMG/M metagenome (GOLD analysis project Ga0105355, IMG submission 83508) | Methane-oxidizing microbial communities from mesocosms in the Gulf of Mexico - GOM9C Gulf of Mexico | ecosystem: Environmental > Aquatic > Marine > Cold seeps | place: Gulf of Mexico...
TAATACGAAAACCCCAGCTATGCAATTGATGCAACACATCGCTGTGATCAACCGGCAGTTCACCACCTTCAACCACGCCGACACTGTAACAACACATCTCCAAAGGACGATTAGCTGTCATTTTTGAATCCAGTTGCCGCAAACTACCTGCTGCGGCATTACGTGGATTTACAAAGGGTTTACCGCCCGTTGCCAAGGCCTGTTGATTGAGCTTATCAAAACCCGCCTTGGGCATATAAACTTCACCACGCACTTCCAAACGTTCGGGCCAACCGCTGCCCATCAATTTGAGAGGAATAGACGGCACCGTGCGCAAATTCTGGGTAATGTTCTCACCGGTTTGGCCATCACCTCGAGTGGCTCCACGCACCAAAACGCCGTCTTCATAGAGCAGACTGACAGCAATGCCGTCCAGTTTAGGCTCACAGGCAAACTCGATAGGATCGTCGCTTTTCAGACGATCCTTGATACGGCGTTCAAAATCACGCATGTCATCGGCATCAAAGGCATTACCCAGCGATAACATCGGGACTTCATGGGGTACTTCTTCAAAAGCGGACAAGGGTCGAGCACCCACTCGCTGGGTAGGCGAATCAGCACTGATAAATTGTGGATTTTCCACTTCAAGCTTTTGCAGTCGACGCAGCAGCCGGTCATATTCAGCATCGGGAACCGCCGGTTCATCCAGAACATAATAACGGTAATTATGCTGATTAATTTCGGCGCGAAGCGTTTCAACTTCCTGCTGCAGTTGCGAGAAATTCATTTTTAAATAGACAGTTGGAGTTAGCGCAACAGCGAAAGTTGGCGACGTTCGAAATCTCGAATCGTTTGACGTGCATGCTCGATAGTCTGCCCGGTCATTGCGCTGTGCATCTCGTCCTTAAGCTCACCGTTAAGATTCTTCACCACACACTGAGCCGTTTCATGCATATATTCAAGCGCCTTCAGGCTGTTTTTCGGGCCAGGCAAACTTAAAAAGAAGCTGACGCCAGGAGTGTAAAAGTCATCCATTTCATCCAGATCAAAAGTACCCGGTTTAACGATATTCGCCATACTAAACTGATCGACTCCGCCATCGCCCCCTTCACTGCGGTGAAATATATCCATATCGCCATAGCGCATGCCACAGGCGAGGATTACCCGCATCAGATCGGCACCATTAAAACCCTTTTCGTCCCTGGAAAACACGTTCATGACGATAACTTCCTCGACGGCTTGCTGCTTGGCCGGTTTTTCTTGGACAGGTGTTTGAGGAACAGACGGTTTCCGAGCAGGTGCTGATTGCGATGGCGCATCTGTCTTAGCGTTAACCTGCGGTAAGACTTGAGCCGCAATATCAGCTTCAGGCTGAGCTGTATCATCAGTTACGCTAACATCTGCTGCCGTTGCCTCATTAATTTCCGCATCAAAATCAGCAGAAATTTCTGGTTCAATATCATCGGCAAACAATGGATCAGGTCTTAATTCATGGGCCACATCAAAAGCTGGAATAGGCGCGTCCTGTTCATTCTCATCAACATACATCGGCGCGTCATCGGTACTGCGATTTACAGCACGCGAACCACCATTAGGTAGCTCGCCGTTAAAATAATCCATCTTGTCGTTTTCAGGAACTTTAAGACTTTTGTCGATCGACATCTTCAGCCTACCACGAGATCCTGAGCGAACTCGACGATAACCATCAAGCAAGACGCCTACAATGACAATAATGCCAAGAAATATAAGCCATTCACGAAAACTAAATTCCATAATCCACTACGTTCTATTATTCGATTAAATTTGTAGCTAACTGTTGTCAGCCAATAGATTACATTATCGCTAGATAGCAACCAGCGCGGTCGCCTCATCAACATTGACAGAAACCAGTCGCGACACACCCGGTTCATACATGGTGACGCCCATCATATGGGTTGCCATCTCCATGGTCACCTTATTGTGCGTAATATATATAAATTGCACGCTTTCGGACATCTCTTTCACAATCCGACAGAAACGACCAACGTTAGCATCATCGAGCGGCGCATCCACCTCATCCAACATACAAAAAGGAGCAGGGTTCAGCTGGAAAATCGAAAACACCAGCGAGATCGCCGTCAGCGCCTTTTCACCACCCGATAACAGCTGAATGGTGCTGTTACGCTTACCAGGAGGACGCGCCATAATCGTCACTCCGGTATCAAGCAGATCTTCGCCGGTCAATTCGAGATACGCATGACCACCACCAAATACTTTCGGAAATAAATCCTGTAAACCTTTATTCACCTTATCAAAGGTTTCTTTAAATTTGGTCCGCGTCTCGCGATCAATTTTACGGATCGCACTCTCCAGTGTCTCCAATGCTTCCATCAGATCATCGTTTTGAGCATCAAGGTAAGTTTTACGTTCTGACTGTGTTTTATATTCATCAATAGCCGCCAGGTTGATAGCGCCCAAACGTTGAATCCTGTTTTGCAGTTGCGTTAGGGTATTTTCCCACTCTTCAGCGACCGCGTCAGCCGGTAACTGCTGCAAAATTTCAAGCAGATTCTGTTTCATTTCCCGTAACTGACTGACCAGATTTTCGCGTTGGACGCGTAATCCCTGTGCTTCAACCTTGCTGCTTTCCAGCTGGTTACGTACCTTTTCCAAACGTTGATCATTCTGCTGTCGTTTGCTTTCTAACTGACTGAGTTGGTGATCTACTTTTTCTACCTGAGCTCTCGCGTCACGTAGCTGCTCATCAAGGCGCAGGCGTTTTTCAAGCTGAATCTCCAGAGTTTCCTGATACTCATCCAACGGCATCGCCGACTCACCCATCTGCTCGTGCAAAATGGTTTCCTGCTCACTAAGGCTCTGTAATTGCGAGCGCAAGCGTTCAACACCCTGACTCAAGGCGTCAAGCTGGGTGCAAATAGATTGTTTTTTCAATGCGCCCTGGTGTGCCAGTTCTTTATCATGGCGTGCGCGTTGGCGAATATCGTCCAGTAACGTACGACTGCTATCGCGTTGCTGCAATAGCTCTTCCTTGCGCGCCAGATCCAGCTCCATAGCTTCCTGTGCTTGCTGCCAAGTCAATCTGGAGTCTGCTAGTTTTTCCTGTTCCTGAGTCAGCTGCTCGCTGTGTTCATCAAGATCCCTGATCAACTGCTGCCGACGCATGTTGAGCTGTTCAATACGTGCCTGCTTGGCGCTCAACTGTGACGCCAGCTCACTATGTTGTCGTAACAGGTTATTCAATTCCTGCTGTACCGTTTCACGCGTCTGTTCGGAATTTTTCAGTTGCAGCAGGCCAGCATCAAGATCGACGCTTTGCACTTCAATCGTCTCATCAAGCTCAGCAATTTGCTCATCAAGCAGCTGCAATTCCTGCTGACGTTTCAGCACACTGGCCTGCTCATCCGTTTCGCGAGTCACACGAATCCAGCCACTACCCAGCCACAGGCCATCCTTGCAAACGATAGATTCGTGTGCCGCCAGCTGGTCTCGTAGCTCCAGAGCGTAAGCCAATTGCTCTACCACATAAATACCCGCCAGCAATGAACCGAGATTCCATGACGAATCAACCTTACTCTGCAACGATTGCAGGTTATGCTGACCCGTGGCAGGTTGCGCCTGATCAGGGTTCAACAAAGTAATGCTACCCTGAGTCAGATTTTCCAGTGTACTACCCAAGTTGCTCACTTGCTCAACACAGACGCCCTGTAAATGATGACCAAGCACCGTCTCCACAGCACGTTCCCAGCCCAATTCAACGGTCAAATTTTGTGCTAGTCGCGGCAATCGGTGCAGTTGGTTTTTCTCTAGCCACTGCACCACTGGCGCATCGGTTTTTCCCAGCGCAGCCTGCTGCAAGGTTTCAAGTGAACCATGACGGCCCTGTAACTCCTGCATCGAGCGCCGCGCCTGATCCAGCGTTTGATTCAGGCGCTGATTTTTTTCGCGTTGTTGCTCAATCTGGAAAACTAACTCACTGATTCTATCTTTATGTTGATCAGCGCGCTCATCAAGTTCCTCCATCTGCTCCTGCAGCTCCAGAAGTTGGCTATCTTCAGGGGCATCAGCGAAACTTGCCTTTTCCTGCTGTAGCCTGTCGACTCGTTGCTGCAGTTTAGCAATGCTCTGTTCCAGGTGCTGGATGCGAGACTGCTCAACCTCTGCACGCTGACGCGGCTCAGCCGCCTGCTGGTTAAACTCATCCCAGCTTTGCTGCCACTGCTGCATGCCTACTTCGGCCACTTCCAACTGCTCACCACTTTGCAGCTCTGTTTCCGTCAGCAATTCAATCTCTGGCTCCAATCCGGTCAACTGCGTTTGCAGCGCTTCCGTTTTGAGCTCGTCACTTTGAAGGTCACTGACGGTTTGTATTTTATTTGTTTCGGTACGGTGCAGTTCTTCAGCTAACTGTTTCGCGCGTTGCTGTTGATGCTGAATATTCTGTTCCTGACGAGCAATCTCGGTGCCCACCTGATACAACTGTTCCTGAACCTGCTGAAACGCATCATTTAAATCTACATGTTGGACACGCTGTGCTTCGATATTCGCTTCGATATGTCGCTGTTCCGCATGCACGGCCTCTAGCTGTACTTCATGCTCTGTCACCTGCTTTTCCTGTGCTACAGCTGTTTCATCCAGTGTCCGCCAGCGAATTGCCAACAGCTCGCCCTTGACTGAGCGTTCCTGCTGCTTAAATTCCGAATACTGTTCTGCCGCTTTCGCCTGACGTTGCAAATGATGTAACTGGCGATCCATTTCTTCGCGGATATCACTGAGCCTATCCAGATTTTCTTTGGTATGGCGGATGCGATTTTCCGTCTCGCGGCGGCGTTCTTTATACTTGGAAATTCCCGCCGCTTCTTCAATAAAATTGCGTAGCTCGTCGGGCTTGGCTTCCACAAAGCGCGAAATGGTGCCCTGCTCAATAATGGAATAACTACGCGGTCCCATACCGGTGCCAAGAAAAATATCCTGGATATCACGACGGCGACATTTACTGCCGTTAAGGAAATAAGTGGACTGCAACTCACGGGTCACCAAACGGCGTACAGCAATTTCGTTGAATTTACCGTATTCACCACTGAGCGAACCGTCACTGTTATCGAAGATCAGCTCGATAGAGGCCTGCCCAACCGGCATACGTGCCGAGGAGCCACTAAAGATTACGTCGGCCATGGAATCGCCGCGCAGCGTTTTGGCAGAGCTTTCGCCCATCACCCAGCGCACGGCATCAATAATATTGGATTTACCACAGCCATTGGGACCAACAACTGCGGTTAAATTATTGGGGAACTGTACCGTTGTGGGGTCAACAAAGGACTTAAATCCGGCTAATTTAATACTTTTCAAGCGCATTAGCAGCAGAACCTTGCAACGGGGTTATAGCAAAAGAGTAGGTTAAAAATCAGGCCTGAAGAGGTTAAATCCCTAATAATTTTATTGAACAACCTCATCAATTAAAAGCTTAATAGGGGCCTGTTGATCACTCACATTAACAGGCCCAAAGCGCCCCTGCAAATCACCCGTTTTAGCGATAGGCCGGCCCGATGTTGAGACTCGCGCCAGCACTTCCACTTCGTCAACCGACGAGAGTTTTAGTTCAGGTCTCATCGCCATCTCATCATTCAAAATTACCGTCGCAGGCAAGTCTTTCACCCGCAGTTTATGCGCAGCCAGCGGCATCTTTGGCCCCGTCACCGCACGCGCCAATACAAACACAACCTGTTCAGGGTCAACTTGAGCAGCTAACGCCTCATCAAGGCTGATCATTACAGTCAACTGCGCGCCAGTTGCAGCCTGAGGCTCTTCAGCCATTAATGCTCTGGCACGCTCAATACCCAGTCGTAACGCCTCAGCACCCTGTGCATCTGGCGCCACACTTAACGCTGTCTGCCAAGCCGCAATAGCCTTTGAATACAGCCCATTTTCGAAGGCGCTAATGCCCAATAAACCCAACGCACTGAGGTTACGAGGGTCCACTTTCAAAGCACGCTCGGCAACCGCAGCCACCTCAGCCGTGATTTTGTTTTCGTTCATAAAAAACAGGATCTGAGCATACTCGGCGAGTAACACAGAATCTTCACCAACCACGGCTAATAGCTGGTCATAGGCATATTTTGTTTTTTCAGCACGTCCCTGCTGAAAATAGATGTTAGCAAGCGCATACCAAACATCCGTTTGCTGAGGATTATTAGCCGCTTCCTGTTCCAGTAGCGTTACACGTTCATCAGGAGCCAGTTCAGAAAGCTTATGCACCAGCGTCTGCTGCGCCGCCATCTCCTGTAATGTCGAGCTACTACCCAGCTTCAGATACAGGCCTAATCCGCCCACCAATACCATCACACTCAGCAACACAGCCGTCAGGCTCAAGCCCTTATGCGTGGTTTGGGCATTAGCAACTTCGCCACTTTGCTGAGCAACATCGCCCAACAGATTACGCTCCAACTCAACTTTCAGCGCATTAAACTGTTCGGAATCAATACGTTCGGCCTGCAGATCAGATTCCAAATCTGCAACCTGAGATTCAAAAGCCTGAACATTTAAATCCTGACGACTCACCCCGGCAGGTTGATTACGTCGCTGCATCAACACCGGCCACCAGACAAAGCTAAGTGCTGCTAACAGCAACAGCGCGACAAGCAGCCAAAAATCCATCATTTCAATCACGCTTGTTCGACTCCGCTTCGCTAGATGTATCAGAACCTTCTAGCAATGTTTTCAAATTTTCCTGCTCAGCAACATTCAAGGTCGTGCTTTGCACAACACTGCGACGACGTTTAACCAATACCACTACTACAACCAATCCGATCAATAGCAGCAACAAAGGCGCCAACCACAGCATCAAGGTATGACTAGATAATTCCGGGCGATATAAAATATATTCCCCGTAACGCGCCACCAGAAAATCTTTAATCTGTCGGTCAGTTTTACCCTCTGTCAGCAGACGATAGACTTCGCGGCGTAAATCCGTGGCAATCGGCGAGTTTGAATCCCCCAAAGACTGATTTTGACACTTGGGGCAACGCAGCTCACCGCTTAACTGATGAAAGCGTTCACGCGTTTTCTCATCGGCAAACTCATAAGTATCGATCGCTGCCAGGCTTGAACCTGATACAGCTACGCCGATCAATAACAGCACACGAAGACAAAGCTGCTTCATCCTTCACCTCGTAGCTGATCAACCACCGGCTTCAAACGCTCCAACCAAACACGCTCGTTAACGACGCCAACATGTTTGTAACGCACCATGCCCTGCTGATCGATCACGTAGGTTTCCGGCGCGCCAAACACACCTAAATCAATGCCCAATGTACCCATTTCATCAAACACATTCACCACGTATGGATTACCCAGCTTCACCAGCCACTTTTTCGCATCGCCGCGCACATCCTTATAATTAACACCGATAATGGGGATCTGACTGGCTAGCTCCATCAGATAGGGATGCTCATGCATACAGGACGGGCACCAGGTGCCCCACACATTAATCAAGCTGACTTCACCAACCACATCTGCTCGTGTCAGAATCCGCTCTTCGGAAGCCAGTGACGGCAGGTTGAACTCAGGCACAGATTGATCAATCAATGCCGACGGCATTTTATTGGGGTCCAGCATCAATCCTCGGCCAAGCAGTACCACCAAGCCGAGAAAGATCACTAACGGCACAAATAAATAAACACGTCTCATTAATTTGCCTCAGCTACCGATGCGCTTCCAGCAACGGTCTGTGATGAATTAGTCGCACCCGCACTGGCGCTATGCTTGCGTTGGCGAATACGATAGCGCTTATCCAGTATGGCTAAAAATCCACCCAGCGACATCACCAGGGCGCCCAACCAAATCCAGTTAACAAAGGCTTTGTAGTGCACCCGTACGGCCCAGGCATCTCCTTCCAATCGTTCACCCAATGCAACATATAAATCGCGGGTAAAACCGGGTTCGATAGCGGCTTCTGTCATCGGCGAACCACTGGCACGGTAGACACGTTTCTGTGGTTGCATCAGGTACTGCTCCTGACCATCAAGGTAGACTCGAACTCGGCCTTCCTGAGCATCAAAGTTTGGCCCCTCAACCTGATGTACACCCTCAAACACAAAGCTGTATTCCTGCACCTGCACCGATTCACCAGGTGCCAGTTTCACATCGCGCTGTTCGCTATAAATGGAGGTAAAAGCAACACCAACAACACACATGGCGATGCCCAAATGCCCCAACTGCATGCCCCAATAGCTACGTGATAAACGTTTTAGGCGGCTACTCGCTGAGCCACTGCCCTGACGCATTTTATCGCGCACATCCAGCAGAGCCGTTAAGGTAATCCACAGCGCTAACAACACCGCAAAGGCGGCACTGATATTGAACTCAGCGCCGTACAAAAATGGCAGTAATACCGACAGCAGAACACTGACAGCAGCGGCAATCAGCAGCAGTTTTTTACTGGATGCCATGGTGGTTTTTTTCCATTTGGAACTGGCAGAAAACCCCATAAACACAAACAGCAAACTCATCAGTGGCACAAACATGGCATTGAAGTATGGCGGCCCTACCGAGATACGCCCCATGCCCAGTGCATCAATAATCAGTGGGTACAGGGTACCCAATAGCACGGTAATGGCTGCCACCGTAAGAACAACATTGTTAACCAATAACAACACTTCACGAGACCACCAGCCAAAGAGCGGCTTACTCAGTACCGCCGGTGCCCGTACGGCATAAAGCGTTAATGAGCCACCGATGACCAATATCAGGAAGATCAGGATAAACAGACCACGGCCCGGATCAGTCGCAAAGGCATGCACCGAGGTCAGCACACCCGAACGTACCAGGAAGGTGCCCAACAGGCTCAGCGAAAAGGCAAAAATAGCCAGTAGCACTGTCCAGCTTTTAAAGGCGCCCCGCTTGTCCGTGACTGCCAACGAGTGAATCAATGCGGTGCCCACCAGCCAAGGCATAAAGGAGGCATTTTCAACCGGATCCCAGAACCACCAGCCGCCCCAGCCTAATTCGTAATAAGCCCAGTAACTTCCCAACGCAATACCCAGCGTCAAAAACACCCAGGCCAGATTCGTCCAGGGTCGCGACCAACGAGCCCAGGCGGCGTCCAACTGACCGCCAATCAACGCGGCAATCGCAAAAGCAAAGGCCACAGAGAAACCCACATAGCCCATGTACAACATCGGAGGATGAAGAATCAGACCAATATCCTGCAACAACGGATTTAAATCCGCACCCTCAGCAGGCATCTGTGGCAGGTAACGTTCGAAAGGATTGGAGGTGATTAGCGTGAACAGTACAAAACCAACACTGATCATGCCCATCACCGCGAGTACACGAGCCACCAGCTCATCGGGTAACTTACGGCTAAATACACTAACGGCGAAAGTCCAGCCACTCAGGATTAAGGCCCACAACAGCAAAGACCCCTCGTGTGCGCCCCACACTGCACTCACCTTAAAAGCGACTGGCAATGCCGAGTTGGAGTTTTTTGCCACATAGGCAACCGAGAAATCATCCCCCACAAAGGCGGCTATCAAACAGGCAAAGCTGATCATTAAAAAGAAGAACTGCCCCCAGGCCAATGGGCGGGCATAGCCCATCCACAACGGGTCAGAACGAGAGGCCCCAACCAACGGCACGACGGCCAACAGAACAGCCAGGCACAATGCCAGAGCAAGTGAAAAATGTCCGATTTCAGGTAGCATCAGGAGACTCTAAATTCTAGGAAAAATAATTAATATGCAGCGGCAGGTTTAGTTTGCTGTTGCGGGTCAACACCTGCCTTTTCCAGCGCTTCAGCCACTTCCGGCGACATGTAATTTTCATCATGTTTGGCCAGCACTTCCACCGCCATCAGACGATCACCCTGCATTCGTCCCTGCGAGACAATGCCCTGCCCCTCACGGAACAGGTCGGGCAAGATACCTTCGAATTCAACCGTCACGGTTTCGGCATAATCGGTAATCTGAAATTCTACTTTGAGGCTGTCGGTGTCACGCTTAACACTGCCTTCCACCACCATGCCGCCAGCACGAATCAGCTGACCTTCCGGCGCTTCACCCTCGGCAATCTGCGTCGGCGAATAAAACAGATTGATGTTTTCCTGCAGGGCAAACAAGCCTAAACCGACGGCAAGACTAATACCGCCAACCACAAATAAAACAATGAACAGGCGCTGCCTACGAATTGGATGCATGGAGCTCCTCCCGACGTAGCTGGCGAGTCTGCTCAACAATGAGTCGTTTACGTTTGAAAATAGGTGTTATCAAGTTAAAGATAAAAATCACCGCTGTCAGGCCATAGGCAACCCAGACATAAAGCCCGTGCCCGCCCATCGCCAAAAATTCAGAGAAACTATCGAAATACATCCAGGGTCTATCCCTTAGTTCTAATAATGTCTTTAACCCAACCAGTACGCCGTTCACGATCCAGCAGCTCAACGCGCGCGCGCATAAACAGAACCACGGTAAAGAAGCAGTAAAAACCCGCTACCATAATCAACAGTGGCACCCACATTTCAGCTGGCATTGCCGGTTTTTCTGTCAGCGTTAAACTGGCGGGCTGGTGTAGTGTATTCCACCACTCAACCGAATATTTAATGATAGGAATATTTACCAGCCCCACTAGCGATAGCAGCGCACTGGCTCGTGCCGCCTGATTTCTATCAGTAAAGGCAGACTGCAGAGCCACCACACCGAGATATAAAAACAGTAATACAAGCATCGAGGTCAGGCGTGCATCCCAGACCCACCAGGCGCCCCAGGTTGGCTTACCCCAAACGGCACCGGTCACCAACGCCAGCAAGGTAAAGGAGGCACCAATCGGCGCACAGCATTTGGCCATCACATCAGCCAGTTTCATTTTCCAGATCAGGCCAACTGCACCAGCGAGGGCCATTATCACATAGCCTGATTGCGCCAGAAAAGCCGCCGGCACATGAATATAAATAATACGAAAGCTATTGCCCTGCTGGTAATCGGCTGGCGCAAACAACAGTGCCCAGATAGTACCCACCGTCAGCAACAACAAGGCGGCAACCGCAAACCATGGCAACCAGCGACCGCTGATTGCGTAGAACCATTTAGGCGAACCTAATTTGTGAAACCAACGCCACATTTTCTATAAAAACCCTTAAAGTCTAACCACTCAAACTAATACGTAATGCTGTTGCAATCGCCAGCGGTGCTAACACTACAGCCAAGGCTAACAAGGCACCCAACAGGGCCAAATGCCCGGCTATCGGCAAGCCTGCTGTGGCTGCCTGTACAGCGCCGGAAGCAAAAATCAGCACCGGTATGTACAGAGGCAGCACCAGTAGAGACAACAATAAACCGGTTTTTCTCAACCCAACTGTCAATGCACTGCCAATAGCACCAATAAAACTTAATATCGGGGTACCCAACAACAGCGTCAACATGAGTGCCTGCACACCATCCACTGATAAAAACAACATCATTGCCAACAGGGGCGACAACAGTGTCAGCGGTAATCCCGACAGCAACCAATGTGTCGCTACCTTTGCCAAAATTGCAGAATACAATGGCTGCGGCGACAGCAACATTTGTTCCAATGTGCCATCCTGAAAATCAGTTTGAAACAGCATGTCCAGCGACAACAATGTTGCCAACAACGCTGAAACCCACAATACCCCAGGAGCAATCTCACGCAAAAAATCACTTTCCGGCGTCACTGCCAATGGAAACAAGGTGACAACCACGACAAAAAATATCAACGGATTAATCAGATCACTGGGGTGACGAAACGCCGCCGTCATATCGCGACGAATCATAGCAGTAAAAATACCGCGCTTGACTTGTTTAGCGTCAACTTGAGTCATCATTTTAACTCCAGTTTTCGCAGACCCGGCACATGCTGAAGATCCTGATGAGTCGTTAAAATGACCGCCCCGCCCTGCTGAGCCTGATGAATCAACAGCTCTTCAATAGCTTTCACGCCAGACTTATCAATCGCAGTAAAGGGTTCGTCCAGAATCCACAATTTGGCTGGCAACAGATACAAACGCGCCAGATTCACCCGACGTTGCTGCCCAGCAGACAGCGTGTAACAGGGTACATCTTCGTAGCCCCGCAAACCTACTTTGGTGAGTGTTTCATCAATTTGATTATCGAAATCAAGACCCGATAGTGCCGCATACCAGCGCAGATTCTCCTCTGCACTCAACGCCTGTTTAATACCCGCGGCATGGCCCAAATACTGCATTTGCTGATAATAATTTTCGCGCACTTTGCGAATAGGCTCGCCACACCAGCGCACTTCGCCTTCAGAAGCTTCACTGAGACCCGTCAACACCCGCAACAGCGTTGTTTTACCACTGCCATTCGGGCCTTCAATTTGCAGCACTTCACCGGCGCCGACATCCATATTTAATGACTCGAAAAGCACACGGTGATCGCGTTCACAGCATAAATTTATGCCTTCTAATAATCGTTCGCTCACTCGTTGCCCGCAGTCTCTTTCCGGTTGATCTGTATCGTTAATCGGCGACGCCAATTTTAAAGCGCCTATTATATAGAAATGCGTCCCACATGATATAGTCGAGCCATGGATATCAAGCCACCATCCGCCAATGCGACAACCGTACAAAACACCAGCACGGCCCCCTTAACGGAGCTGCCAGCCAGCCTACAACAATTGCCTCGAGGCACCCTGTTAACCGCAGTGGTTGAAGCCAGTAAACCGACAACCCCACAACCTGCAAACCCGCAAACCACAAGCCAACCGACACCAACACAAATACAAATACAAACAACAGCCAGTAAAAGCTTTGATGTACTGCTCAATATCAGCGGCAACAAAGTGCAAACGCAAAGCAATTTTGCATTCAACCCTGGCCAGCTTCTTAAGGTTGAAATCACTACCGACGCGGCACTGCGTGTTATCCAAGTCGCCAGCCAACCTGCACCGCAAATAAACCAGCCATTACTTCAGATTCAACAGGGATTGAGCCAAGCGCTGCCGTTACAACAAAACCCTGCGCTACTGCTTAATAATCTCGCACCGCTGTTCAATCTACTGGAATCAACACCGGCGACTCACGCTAACGCACAAATCCGGGAATTGCTTGCCACCATCCCTGATCTTAAACAGTTATCCAGCCCGGCATCGTTAAAACAAAGCATCAACCAAAGCGGTATTTTCCTGGAAAATAAAATCAAACAGCTACAGCCCCAGGTGCAACAATTACTGCAAAATTCGCAGCACAAATCACCACAACAAACTCTCGATAATCCTAAGGCACTAACAAATCTACTGCGTGATAATGCGCAGCTCAGCCAGCAGCTGGAAAGGCTGGTTGGCCAGGATTTCAAAGCACAGCTACTAAAACTCAGTAGTGCACTGATGCCATTGCTGTCACGCACAGATTCAAGCACCACCACAAAACCTGCTGAGGCCGCTCTTTTACAGCGTATTCTGCAAATATTACCTGACACCAAAGGCTCACCTCTATCCGCCACCCCCAGCACAGGACAAACCAGTCTAGCGCTGTCAAACCTGCCTATTACTACCCAGTTATTACAGCTGTTCAACCCTGGTCTTATTCCTGCGCAGCAGCAGGCACCACAACCCGCGCAATCAGCCGCCGGGCAACCGAACAGCAGCACAGACCTCGCCGTTAGCACTGTATTACGCCAAATTGCAGCGACACTGGCGCAGATACAGACCAACCAGTTACAAAGCCTTAGCGGGCCCCGTGCCGATGCCGACACAGGCTTATTACTGAACAGTTGGAATATCGAAATCCCTGTGGTTTTCGAAGGGCAATTTAAACCAATACAATTGCAGATCAACGAAGAAGCCAACCCTGACGCCTCGCCACAGGCAAATGAAAAAACACGTGTCTGGAAAATCACCCTTAGTTTTGACTTTGAAGAGCTGGGTGAATTCTTTGCCACCCTGCGGATTATCGACACCAGCGTGTCAGCTACATTTTGGAGTGACAAACCCGAAACGCTGCAACGTATTACCAGTGAACTGCACCACCTTAATAAATCGCTACACAAACTTGGTCTGAATGTTGAAGAACTGGAGTGCCGCAGAGGCAAACCTGCATTCAGGGAAACGCGTCTGGATCAACAATTGGTAGATATCAAAACATGACACCAAAACAATCCTCCCGTACCAACAAGCCCCAGGCTGTTGCCCTATTTTATGACGGTGAAAATACCCCTGTCGTCACGGCCACCGGCAAACACGATATTGCCGAACAAATAATAGCCATTGCCCGCGAGCATGGCGTGCCACTCTATGAAAACCCTGAATTGGTCGATGTACTGGCACAACTAGAGTTGGGGGAATCTATCCCCGAAGCACTCTACCTTGCCATCGCAGAAATTATTGCCTTCGCCTATTACATTCAGGGTAAAAAGCCCAAAATAAGGTAATCATAAAAACGTCTAAATCTACTTGATAATGTTAATGAGAATAATTACTATTAACAAAATTCAAATCAACACGGGTTTTGGTATGTTTGTTTGTGTATGTAACGCGGTCACTGATTCACAAATCATCGAAGAACTGGACAATGGTGCCAGCAGCTTACGGGACATCAGTCGTCGTCTGGAAGTTGGTCGTAACTGTGGCCAATGCTGTAAAACAGCTAAACAAGTGATCAAGCAATATCACGCTGAAAACAAAATGCTGGATGGTCTTGGTTACGCAGCAATCTAAGCCCCGACCCAACACCCGTCACATATTCAAAAATTCTGAAACACTGTGGTCAGCCTACTTTCCACAACGCGCCCCCTCTTCCCGTCAAATCAACAGCTTACAATGCTAACGAGAAGCCTTCTCGCTAGCATTACAGAAACCTTAAAATTCAATGACTTAGATGATTTATTCTTCTATAATTTTTAGCCTATAAAATAATCATAAAAACTCACTGTGGAGCAGAGAAATGAAAGGCGAAAAAGGTGTACTCAAGCATCTCAATGAAGTTCTCACGTCAGAATTAACCTCCATCAACCAGTTTTTCCTGCATGCGCGCATGTTTAAAAACTGGGGCCTGGAGCAGCTCAACGAAAAGGCCTATAAAAAATCCATTAAGGATATGAAACAGGCCGATGAAATCATCGAACGCATTCTTTTCCTGGAAGGTTTACCCAACCTGCAAAAGCTAAACAAACTGCGCATTGGCGAGCACACCAAAGAAATGCTCAGCTGTGATATGGCGTTTCAATTAGATCAACTGAAAGTACTACGCGCCGCCATTGCTCATTGTGAAATAGCTCAGGATTACGTCACCCGTGATCTATTAGAAGAAATTCTCGAATACGAAGAAGAACATCTCGACTGGATTGAAACGCAGGAATATTTGATCAAAAATGCGGGCATTGAAAATTACCTGCAATCACAAATGTAATCGAAAGATAGCGGAGATATTGTCATGAAAGGTAGCACTAAAGTTCTTAAGGAATTGAATAAACTGCTGGCTTTAGAACTGGCCGCCATCGACCAGTATTTCATTCACGCCCGCATGTACCAGGATTGGGGCCTGGAAAAACTGTTCGAACGTATCAACCATGAATCTGAAGATGAGCGCTTGCACGCCTCCATGCTGATCGAACGTATTTTGTTTCTGGAGGGCATTCCCGACATGTCCACTCGCAACGGCCTAAACATCGGCAAAGATGTACCAGATATGCTCGAGAACGATTTGCAGCTTGAGTACACCGACGACAAGGCACTCAAAGATGCCATTAAACTGTGTGAAGCAGAAAAAGATTACCAGACACGCGAAATTCTGGAAAAATTACTGGAAGATACCGAAGAAGACCACGCCTACTGGCTGGAGCAACAGCTGGGGCTAATCAAAAAAATCGGCCTCCCCAATTACCTGCAATCACAAATGTAAACGCCTTCAAGCTTTATCAAAAGGCCGCCTCAGTGCGGTCTTTTTTATATCTGATGAAAAGACTTTGCACTTGAAACCCGCGTTTTGAACCGCATATCAGCAGCTCTATTCTCATTATTATTTTCATTATAAATATGCAAACCAAAACACTACAAAATCACTTTACAACGCTGCATAGCCATAAGGCCTTCGAAGCCTTTGTTATCGGTATCATTATTATTTCTGCACTGCTGGTCGGTGCGAAAACCTATAATATTTCGCCAACGGCGCAGCAAATCATTACCCTGCTAGACTGGGCCATCACCTTCATTTTTCTAGCTGAAATTAGTATTCGGTTTATTGGTAGCGAACATAAATCGCGCTTTTTCTTCAATGCCTGGAACCTATTCGATACCTTAATCGTCATTGCCAGCCTGATCCCCGTTGAAGATAGCGAAATGGCGTTATTGGGCCGCACCATTCGGATTTTCAGAGTCCTGAGAATGGTTTCCTTTGTGCCGGAGTTGCGGCTTTTATTGAACGCACTGGTCAGCGCGCTACCACAACTTGGTTATGTCGTAGCTCTAATGTTCATTATCTTCTATATCTACGGTGCAATTGGCAGCTTTCTGTTCGAAGCCATTAACCCCGAATTATGGGGCGACATATCCATTGCTATGCTGACACTGTTCCGCGTCATGACTTTCGAGGACTGGACCGATGTCATGTACGAGACCATGGCCATTTATCCACTCAGCTGGACCTTTTACTTATCCTTTATTTTCTTTACTGCCTTTGCCTTCCTTAACATTGTAATCGGCATTGTCGTGAACGTACTTGAAAAGGAAAATGAGCGCGTACGCCAGGAGGAAATGACTGGTGAAGAAGTAAGCCTGGAATCACTGCAACAACAGCTTGTCGAGCTCAAAGCACTGCTGGTGACCCAGAGCACAACGACTGGCAAGGAGCTAAACCAGAAACAGTTACAACAAAAAGAGACGGAATCGATTCAACTCAATGCCTCTAGAGAAAGTTAAGCATTCCATACAAACAAAAACACTGCCTGCCAAAACCATCAAAGCCCGGCAGGCAGTATTAAGAAAAGCAACCATAAACTAACTCTGGTCTATTAAAGATACCAGTCAGCAAATAGCTTTTAGCCTAATCGTCCAATCTAAAACCAATTTTAATCGTCACCTGCCAATGAGCCACCAAGCCATTAACAATATGGCCGCGTGTTTCTAGCACCTCAAACCACTCAAGGTGATCAATCGTTTTAGAAGCCTTGGCAATAGCATTACTTACCGCATCATCGCTACTTTGTGTGGAACTACCGATTATTTCTACATATTTATAGGTATTTGCTGACATACGACCCTCCAAATAAAATTCCAAACAGAATCTATTACTCAAAGATGACTGCTAATAAACGACACCTCAAGCTCCCGAAACTGCTGGAAACTTAACTAAAACATTACGCTTATGAAACGCAGCTGACAACCTAAAAACGGCCACCCATAGTTTGCTTACCTGATAATCTCATGCTTCGTTAGAGGAGCTTTCACGGGTATTTTTATTAAGGCACTGCTGCAGCTTTTCTCGAAAATACTCACGGCAGTGCAAAATATGGTGTTCTGGCAGGCTCACATCCCCCATTAATTGCAACACACTGGCATCATCCAGTTCAAACATGGCAACAATGGAAATAACCTCTCGTTCATGGGCATTATTTGCTGCAGCCAACAACTCCAGCGTTGGAATACCCTGTTGATAATGTTTGTTAAACCACATTTCCAGTTCTGCCAGCGGAATCTGACAAAAACAATGTTTGGATCGCTTCAGTTCAGCTGCAACTAACATAACACCTCCAAAATAAGAGCAGGTATCAGTTAGATATTCATAAAGAGATTTAATTCAGCCCATTAGTACAGACCTAACAGCCAGCTAAGAAAACAAAACTTGATAAAGCATATTAAAAGCCAACCCGGTGAGTACATAGTTAAGCAGCTTGGCAAAAAGCGCTGAATTAATTTTACCGCGAAGCAAAGTCCCCAGCCAGGAACCAACAATCGCCCCGACAATCATAAACACCAGTAACCAGCCATAACCAACAAATGAGAACCCAATCAAGCCAAACACAATAATTTTGGCAAAATGACTAAAACCCATAAAAAAGGCATTAGTGGCCACGATTCTGTCCTTATCGCCGCCCAGCTCCTTAGCCAATAATGGCACCGCCAACGGGCCAGTGGCGCCAATCAATAAGCCCAACCCGCCTTGCACTAATCCAACAACATAGAAGTTTTCATACTTGCGAATAAAACGGCTGAAGGGTGGCACCCATAAATTCAAAAGGATATACAGCGCAATAAACACCGGGATATAACGCGTAGGAATATTCGCCAGCAACAATGCAATCATGGCAATACCCAGCAACGAGCCGGCAATAAACTTACTCACCAAATTCCAGGCCACTGCTTTCAGAGAAAACAACATTCGAGAGGAGTTGCTGGCCAACTGCACGATACCGTGAATCGGCACAATGGCATTACCAGGCAGGTAAATAGGCATAATCGCAATCAACAACGTGCCGCCACCAAGCCCCATCATGCCAGCCAGAGTTGAGGTGAGCAGGGTATAAAAACCCAGCATAAGTTCGGTTTGCATGCGATTCTAGAACCCAGTGTCGGTGATTCAGCAAAACTGGCATTATAAAAGTTCTACGCTACCCCATACAAACCTCTGCGCGCAGGAACGTCACCTGCGAGCAATATTTACTAACCGCGCAAATTAAATCGCTCCAACCCGGCAAGCAGTAATTTAATTTTCATGTTGCACGCCTATAATATATGGCTGACTCCTTACTACCGACATCAGGCATTCCATGGAAGAACATTTTTTCGAGCAATTGCTGGCCATTATGGGCGTATCGTTAGCGGCAACCGTCCTGTTGCGGCGCCTTAGCATGCCCAACATCATTGCCTACCTGATCGCAGGCTGTCTGATCGGCCCACACGTGCTGGGCTGGGTGGAGAACCCTGCCGATTTTGCGTTTCTAGCTGAGTTTGGTGTGGTTTTCCTGCTATTTTCGTTAGGCCTTGAATTCTCGCTGCCAAAACTCATCGCGCTGCGTTCCTCTGTCTTCGGCTTGGGCGGTGTACAAGTAGTTTTCTGCACCTTAGTGTACGGCGGCGCAACCTGGCTATGGGGCACGTCGGTAGAAGCGGCCATTATTATCGCCGGGGCGCTAACGCTTTCCTCCACCGCCATTGTCACCAAAGAGTTAAGTGCTCTCAACCAGGTGCATAGTCGTCATGGCCAACTATCGATTGGTGTTCTGTTATTTCAGGATTTAGCGGCGGTATTGTTTTTGATTCTGGTGCCAGTGCTTGCCGGCGGCAAAGATATATCACTAGGCAGCGCATTGGGGTGGGCGTTACTCAAGGGCACGCTACTAATTATTCTATTGTTAAGTGTCGGCAAATGGTTATTACCTCCGCTTTATAAAGAAGTCGCGCGAGCAAAATCCGAAGAGGTGTTTGTACTCAGCACCCTGGTCATTGTCATGCTGGCTGCCTGGGTCACTCACAGTTTCCAACTGTCCATGGCGCTGGGCGGCTTTGTGATTGGCATGATGTTGGGTGAAAGCCATTACCGTCACCAAATAGAAAGTGATATACGTACCATAAAGGATATTTTACTGGGGCTGTTCTTCGTCACCATCGGTATGAATGTACAGGTGGAGCTGCTGCTGGAATACTGGCCACGAATATTACTCTTCGCCATTGGTTTGATTTTAACTAAAGCGCTATTGATCAGCTTCATGGTCAAACTATCAGGTGATAACAAGCACAATTCACTGCAAACCGGCCTCAACCTCGCGCAGGCAGGTGAATTCGGCCTCGCCCTGCTAGCCTTAGCGGTAATGCACCAGGTGGTACCCGAAGAGCAGGCTTCCTTTATTATCCTTGTCGCCATTTTCAGCATGGCCGCCAGTCCCTTCCTGATCAGGCACAGAGATCGCGTCAGCCGTGTGCTATGGAATCTAATGGGCGGCGCCAGTGACAAGGAAAGTGAAGATAAAATCAGTTTGCCAAACCACGATCACGTCATCATTGGCGGTTTTGGCCGCGTCGGACATACCTTGGTTAACCTATTACAGGCCAATGATATTGACTACATTGCCATCGATCAAAATGTCGAGCGCGTCAGGCGAGAACGTCAGCAGGGCTACAATGTGGTTTACGGCGACTGTACTAATATCGAGATCCTGCAAAGTTGCCATATCAACAACGCACGCATGGCAATTCTGACGTTTCACTCAATCGAAATCGCTAAAAATTCCATCGAACATATTCGCGCTGTCGAGCTGGACTTACCGATCATCGTGCGCTGCAGTGAAAATGGTGATTTTAGTGAATTGATTGCTCTGGGGGCTGATCAGGTGATTCCCGAAATGCTGGAGGCCAGCCTGGTCATCGGTGAACAGGTACTGCAACAGCTAGGCATTGATGAGGCCGAAATAATCGAACAAATTGATGAGGAGCGTATGGAGCAATTAAACCTGCAGTCCTAACGCTTTCCTAACATTTAAAAGTACCGCTCAATGCACTCTAAATGATAGGAAAGAAAACAATGGCATCACCGTCAATTAACCACGAGAGTTAATTTTTTGCTTTTGACTGCCGAGCAAACAACGCTTTATTACCTGGGTACATCAGATTCAGGAACACAACAAAAGTAATAGAAAACTCGGTCATTTCACCACGTTTTGATGAGTCGGTTAATCCTTCAACAATGATGAGTGCAACGATATAAGCAATGATTTGATAGTTTTTCGGCACCGGAAAAGCCAAACGGTCAAGAAAACGACGAACCGTTGCTTTCCTGCGATACAGCGGTGTTAACACCGCCAGATACAACAGGAAGGCAAGACCTAAGCCCTTGGCAAAAATCAGCTTGTTAATTTTCACACCATTAACACGTAGGTTATGCAGATTCATTTCGCCCTGGGCATTGTGCTCTTCAAAAAACTCACTGGTTTCGACATTAAAAATACGTTGCCCCCAGGATATCTCTTCACCGGCACCAAAAATAAATACCATCGTCATAAAAGCCAGAACGCCGATAAATAATACTTTTTTCTGCCCCCACAGCGTTTTGATGCGGTATGCACAAGCGCCCGCACATAACACCAACCCAAGCACGGTTAGCCACTCAATAAAGCCATCTTCCACTACATACGTATCACGGAAGAAGGTCTCGTCATAATGGGACAGTCCCATGCCAATCAGCAGTAGCACTAACACAACGGCCAGCATTGATTTTTCAATCATCGACAACATTTCAAAACACCTGCTTATTCAAATACTGAAATTTAAACACCTTGCAAAACAAAGCCTTCAGCAACATTAAAAGTGAATAAATAACCACCAACGGATCGAGCACATAATCCCAAAGATTAAGAGATGGCAATATTTTAAGATAAAAACACAGCACCGCACTAGCTATTAATAACAGCAATAAATACCAGCCCCGTAACAAACAAACAATAGCCCAGCCCATCAAATACAATGGTAAAAGGATACTTCCTGGCGAACCTGCAAAGCCCAGACGATACGGATCAAACATCGTCAAACCACCCGCCAGCGGATACAGCAGTAAACCACTAATCGCAAAGAACATAACCGTCGGCCGCCATTGTCGACGACAATGCCAGTAGCCTAGCAACTGTTCGCATCGTGCGCCCGCGCAGCTCAGCACAATAAAAGCCACCAGCAACAGTAGCGTAGAGATACTCAAATAACTGGTCACAGAGAAAACATAAGAGCCAATAACCAACCCATTGAAAGGCACCATCGCCGCAATAAATGCCAGCACGACCAGTCCCGTCAGCACGCTATTTTGGAACCAGCGTCGCGTTAATTTCACCAACATGGCGACCCACAACACGGTTGCTAAAAAAAGTCCGATGTCAGTCCATAGATCCATTATCACGATGACTCCATCCGTTCGCGCAACCATTGCTGATTAAAACGTACATGCTTAATACGCGTCTTATTCCAGGTATAAAGCACATGAAACTCGCCGTCAGCAGATTGACTCAGCGCAGGGTAAGCAAATCGATATTCAATATCTGGCGTATTATCCTCTTGCTCAAGCTCATGCAGTAATTGCCAAGTCTGTCCGTCATTGTCACTGAACATCAATGACAAATTATTGCGATTATCGTGCTGATTATTACTGACCAATAACAAGCCGCCGGACGTTAACCGAAGCCCAGAAACAGCCGCATTTGGGTTGGGTAGTTCACTAAGTGTAGCCGTCGACCAAGTACGACCAGCATCGTTTGTAGAGGTTTCAAACAAAGTACTATCTGCTGCACCCGAGGCATTTCGCATATACACTAATGCGCTATCTTCATCACTGGGCAACACAATTGGCTGCAAACTGCTTCGCCCCGAAGTCAAACGCTGCTTATCCAGCACCTTACCTTCACGACTCAAATGAAGCAGCTCGCCAAATTTACCCGCCATTTCATGATAAACAGGGAAACCAATACTGCCATCCTGATACAAAAACGGCTCACCTTTTACTAACGTGCTCAAATTCAAAATGGGTGACGTCATCAACCGCGTTGGTTCTGACCAGCTCTGACCATCATCGTCGGAAACAATAAAATTAATACTGCTGCAAGCCCAGCCACCAAAGGATACCGTCACAAAAAATAGCCAAATTCTATCCTGACTATCGCGCATACTCACAGGGTTTCCGATTTTTCGAAGGTAAATACCGAGCTGCTCACTCATATCATGACGCTCGATCAGTACACGCTCATCACGCCACTCATTCACTGCCAGATCCAACTCAGCCGTATAAATGGACACATCCTTGGCACCCTCGCGTGTACCGCCATACCAAAAAGCACGCATATTGCCATTTGACAGCCTTACCTGCACCGCGCTGTGCGCCTCGCGCGTCACGCCCGAGGAAGCGAATTGTTCACGATATGCTGCCTGCACTGACGAGGCACTATCTGGAGCATCACTTAGAGCACTCTCCAGTACAGCATCCCTCTCCAGACTAAAGGCGAGTGCCGGAGTAGGTGTTGAAAATTGCAGCAGCAAAGGGATAAAAATAAGTACTACGAAGAAAAATAAAGCTAAACGCATCAGCAGGATTCTTGTTCAATTAGATATAAAATGGAGGTCATCTATTGTCCCTGAAAATAATTTGATAGCAAGAAGTGCCGATAAGTAATTTGAGACCTTTGCACGGAAGAAGATCTCAATTCATTTCAATTCAACCCCAGGTAATTGCCCAACCGCACCAGTGGTTGGCGCATCACAATACCAATATAAATACCCGTTAACATACCAACAACTGCCAACATGGCAGCAGGAGATGCCGCCGGTAACGCCAGCAATAATTGTGTATCATTGCCACCCATTGCCATACTCGCTCCCAGCCCCATAGCGGTACCAGCCAAGAGGTGCAACACCATGCGTTGCAGATAAATTCGCTGCCATACAAAACGGCGCGTAATCCAGGCCGCAACCAGCATGCCCGTCAGCAGCGCCAACAAAATCAGATAACGATCAGTACTTGGCCAGGCATCAGCCTGTTTATGCAGAGTCGCACTGGCCAAGTGCTGTACCAAATCACTGGGGGGCCACTTGGGTTGCAGCAAAAACATCAGCCCAGCCAGCAAACCAATGACCATAATGGTAAGCCATAATCGTCGGCTTGCAGAAGAATGTCTGATTGCCCAATAAGCAACGCCGAGCCATATCACAAATCCAACAACAATCATTGGCAGTGAAACAGTGTCCAGCTGAGTAACACGCCCATAGGCAAAGGGCCAGGATAACCATAAACACCAACCGACAACCCAACCCGTCACGGTGGCAATCATATGCAAATCACCGCGCGCCAATCGCGACATCGTCGACACTGAACAACCGCCATTTGCCGATGTACCTAAGCCAAAAATCAACCCACCGAGGGCAAACACAATATGCCAGTCATAGCGTATATAGGGGATATCAATCCCCACTACTGCTGCTACAGGAGCATATAACCACACACAAAAACCGCAGCTCAGCATGGCTAATAACAGGGTCGGTTTGCCCGCTCTAAATTCGGTAACGCCACGAATCATACACAAACCAGTACGTTGCGCGAGGTAGCCAATAATAACGGCCACACTCAGCAATAACGTTAGCTTTAACCACGGATCTATCATCAGGTTCCCCAAGCTCAGGTCAAAGTAAACACAGTCATTGGAGTCGGAGGGTATTTATTGGTTCACCTGCAAACGGCGCAACCGAATAAACATTGAGGGGTTATTTTATGGCTACGGGAAAGCCAGGTGAAGGGAATAACGCAATAAAAAGCCGGAACTCCGTAAGGGAGATCGGAGTCCCGGAGGCAAAGATATTAAGGATTAATATCGATAAAACCTTTTTCCAGGTTCCAGGTATAAACGGATTTCTCTTCACCCACTTTGACGGCTGTCAGCTTGCCATTAACAGGCTCTTGGAATTTAAAGCAAGACCAGCCCCACTCATCACCCCAGTATTCACAATATTCATCACGCTCATTAGCAATCCAATTGACGTTATAAACCTGGTCACCCGCGATAAAAACAACAACCGTACCGTCGGCATGGAAATTTTGTTTAAATTGGCTGCCGTCATAATCACCATGCAACGAATTACCTGTGACCAAGTCGCGAATCGCCGCTGAATCAAGGTAATCGCCAGCAACTACTGAGCCACTTAAAGCCGTCAACAGGGCAACTGGTAAAGCAGCCGTAGCAAGTTTGGATTTGAACATTTCTCACTCCTAAAACGTTATCTAATCGAATTAAAACCCAACAAAAATCGGATGCGCACACCTTAGAGATCAAACATGAACGACACTAGCGGATAAAAATAACAGCCCGTTGAAAATTGTTACAAACCATTAACAGCCTAGTAACGATGCACTGGACAATATCCAGCATTGCTCATACCCTACACAGAAATTTCACCCCACTTATCCTTGGTAACTCCCATGAGCACAGAATCTGACCTGCATACCCGTAGCGAATCCAAATGCGAACTTTGCACCGCCACTGAGAACCTGTCGGTATATGGGGTACCACCCAACGGTAATGGCGGTGTTGATCAATCGGTATTGCTCTGTAACACCTGCCAAGATCAAATTGAAAACCCTGCTAATGTCGATGCGAATCATTGGCGCTGCTTAAACGACAGCATGTGGTGCCAAGTACCGGCGGTACAGGTAATGGCATGGCGTATGCTGAACCGTCTGCGTGCCGAAGGCTGGCCGCAAGATTTGCTGGATATGCTGTATCTGGACGACGAAACGCAGAAATGGGCGCAGGCCACGGGTGAAGGCCTGGACGACGAAGACCGTGTGATACACAGAGACAGCAACGGCAACATTCTGGCAGCCGGTGACACGGTCACCTTGATTAAGGATTTGGAAGTAAAAGGCGCAAACTTTACGGCTAAGCGTGGAACCGCAGTACGCAATATCTCACTGTCGCCGGACAACGCCGAACACATTGAAGGCCGCGTTGATGGCCAACAGATTGTCATTTTGACCAAGTTTGTGAAGAAGTAAGGAAGTAATCAACACTGAGCGGCTGAAAAGATCTTTTCAGCCAAAGGATGGGACAGCATTGATAACCGCTATTCCATCCCACCGGGCTAAAAATATTCTAGAGTTTTTTCTCAGTCAACTGGGATGACTTATAACTGGCGGCAAACAATGACATGCCTGCGAGTGAGAAGAAGCCTGCAACAAGCACCAACACAGTGCTTTGAGTTTCCACAAAATACACCAGAGCTAAACACGTCACCCACAGTATAAAACCGATAACGCGCAGCATCACTGAACGGCTATCCGGAGCAAGCCAGGTACCACAATTAGGGCAACGCATATCGTAGCCATAAAAATTAAATTTCTGCTCTTTTACTTCGTGGTTTTTAAACAGCTCGTGGCATTTACCACAGGTCATCGGTTTCATAGTTTATTACTCAAAATTCAGTTAATCGTGGTCGATGATAGTCGACTGCATTTACAGCCCTAAAGAATCGAAAAACGCATTCAGCGCTACTTCTTCACCCTGCTCCCAGGCTTTTAATGCGGCGGTGCCAATAATGGCAATATCGCCATTCTCTCTAATAAAATCAATATCCGCCTTTTCACTGACGCCAAAGCCTACGCCTATCGCAACATCGGTATACTTGCGACAGCGATCAAGGAAGGTGACGACTTCCTGACTCATATCGGTTTTGGTACCCGTCACACCTTTACGTGCTACACAGTAAACCAGCCCTTCTGAAACCGCACCCAGCTGAGCAAGACGCTCATCGGTATTGGTCGGCGTCATCAGAATAACCGGCGTCAAACCGGCGTCCTTCGACAGCGCATGCAACTCACCCGCCTCTTCAATCGGCAGATCCGGCAGAATATAACCACAGCCACCGGCTGTTTTTAAACGGTTGATAAAGTTTTCATGGCCCATTTTAAAGCAGGTGTTGTAGTAACCCATCATCAACACTTTAAAATCAAAGCGTTTGGTCACTTCAGCCATAAATTCAAAACACTGAGCAACCGTGGTGCCACTTGCTACCGATTCCTGATTGGCCTTAACGAACAACGGGCCGTCAGCCGAAGGTTCTGAAAAAGGGAACTGTAATTCCACAAAATCCACACCGTGGGCGTTCATGATTTCCAATTCCTTCATGTTCGCTTCGAAGGAAGGGTAACCACACACCACGTGGGTCATCACCAGCGGTGTACGAATGGCTTTGCGCTCAGCTATATAAGTATTAAGCGCCATATTCTTGAGCCTTTTCTTTAATGAATTCTTTCCAGTGATTATCGTCAAGGGCGTCGGCAACGGTAAAGATGTCTTTATCGCCACGGCCCGATTGGTTAATCAGAATAATTTCGTCCTTACCCATTTTCGGTGCTTCTTCAACCGCCTTGGCAAAAGCGTGTGTGCTTTCCAATGCTGGGATCAAACCTTCTGTTCTCATCACCAGCTTGAGGGTTTCACGTACCTCTTCATTGGTCGCAGCTTCAAAACGTACACGGCCTTGTTCCCATAGATAAGCAAAGATGGGGTTAATGCCGATATAATCAAGGCCTGCTGCCACTGATTGAGTTTCCAACATGTTGCCATCATCGTTTTGCAGAAAGTAGGTTTTGAATCCCTGCGCCACGCCCACAGAAGCATCATGATATGCAAGACGCGCTGCGTGCTTGCCTAAACCAGGTCCCAAACCACCGGCTTCGCAACCAATCAGTTCAACATCATCATCAAAGAAACCCTGGAAGATGCCCATGGCGTTAGAGCCACCACCCACACAGGCAAATACTTTGTCCGGCAAACGTCCGCCAGTCAGTTCTTTGATCTGACGATTAGCTTCAATACCGATAATGGATTGGAAGTAGCTAACCATCTCCGGGAATGGATGAGGGCCACAGGCCGTGCCCAGTACGTAGTGGGTATCAGCCATGTTGCTGACCCAGTCACGCATACATTCGTTAATGGCGTCTTTTAGGGTACGTTGACCATCTTTCACAGCCACCACTTCAGCACCCAGATTTTCCATCCAGAACACATTAGGGCGCTGACGTTTAACGTCCACTTCACCCATGTAAACTTTACAATCAAAGCCAAACTTGGCGGCCATGGTGGCGGTCGCAAAACCATGCTGACCAGCACCCGTTTCGGCGATCACACGTTTTTTACCCAAACGCTGGCAAACCAAACCCTGGCCCATCACGTTATTGATTTTATGCGAGCCGGTGTGGTTGAGATCTTCACGTTTAACGTAAATTTGCGCGCCGCCCAGTTGTTTCGATAGGTTTGGCAGGTGCGTCACAGGCGTCGGACGACCGGAATATTGATGCATTAATTGCTCATATTCAGCCCAGAAGGAAGGATCTTTTTTACACTCGTAAAAACATGCCTTGAGCTCCTCCACAGTCGCAGAAAGAATCTCCGGCAAAAAGGAGCCACCAAACTGGCCATAGTAGCCTTCACGGCCATCTTTAAAATCGAACAAATCCATACAAAATGCCTGTAAAAAACGCTAAACAGCTGGAACGTGCGGGGAGTTATTTTCCACGCTAAAAATCAGGCTGATAGCTTAACGTAAAGGCTTAAAAATACAAGCGTAGATAGGGTCATGGACAGGTAGGTAAGGCTTCAGTCTTACACGTCAGGCTAATACCCGATAAAGCGGGCACGCTGAGTCTGACCTACTGTGTCAGGTCAGCCCAGCACTTTCTGAGCAAATACCGTCAAAATGGCGACCGGACAAACGTAACGGATATAAATCGGCCAGATACGCCAGAACCAGCTCTGCTCAGCCTGCTCAAAACCGGCTTTAATTTCCGTCAGCACCTGATTGCGATGCCAAATCCAACCAACAAACAAACACAGCATCAGGCCCAGGAACGGCTGCGCATAACGAGTGGTGAGCGTAATAACAAGCACAAACAAATCACCGAAATTAAACACGATGATAGTGCTTATTACAGTGATGAGCGTACTCACCAAAAATGCTGACGCGCGACGCGATAAGCCATGCACTTCGTTAACATAGGAGACTGGCGCTTCCAGCATGGAAATAGACGAGGTCAACGCGGCAATGGTCATCAAAACAAAAAAGGCAAAACCAATCACCACACCCGTGCCACCCATGGTATCGAACAACGCTGGCAGCACGGCAAAGATCAGCGTATCTTCGGCTATGAGATTTCCAGTAGCATCAAAAATCTGCACGCCATTATGCTGCGCCACGTACATAGCCGGGATAATCAACATGCCCGCCAGCACGGCAATACCAATATCAATCAGAGTAATCGCACGTCCCAGCGACGCAATATTCTCCTTCTTGCTGATATAGGAGCCATAAATCAGCATGGTGCCGACACCCAGCGACAGCGAGAAAAAGGCTTGGCCCAACGCGTTCACAATCAGCTGGAAATTAAAGCTACGACCAAAGTCAGGCAGCAGGTAAACCTTTACACCTTGCATCGCGCCCGGCAGCGTCAGTACGTAAGCGATTAACCCCACAAGGATAATCAGCAACATCGGCATCAGTCGCGACGACCACTTTTCAATACCCTGTCGAACGCCACCACTGATAATCAGACAGGTCAGCAGCATGAAGATCAGCATAAACACCAGGTTACGGGTATGACCAAAACCTGTTAACCAACTGGCAACAACATCAGCTCCTACAACGGTCGCAAGAGGCGCCCCAGCAAAGGCAATCATCCAACCGGCGACAATGCCGTAAAAAGCCAGAATCAAACTGGCGGTGATAATACCGGCAAAACCCGTCAAGGTGCCGATAAACCGCGTTAAAACATTACTGGAAACCTGGCGCAAAGCAGTAACGATATTCGCCTTGGCATGACGGCCAATGATCAGCTCAGCCATCAACGCGGGGTAGGCCAACATAAAGGCCATCAACAGATACATCAGCAAAAAGGCTGCACCACCATTGCTGGCCGCCTGCGTTGGAAAGCCCCAAATATTACCCAACCCAACCGCTGAGCCGGATGCCGCCAGAATAAACCCTAACCGTGAGCTGAATTCGCCGCGAGCACCTGCCATTGATAGTTTCTCTATTTGAGTGGAAATGGGATTTTAGTATAACGGCTGTCGCAACGCTGACAAAAACAAAAACGGGGCACTTTTAGTGCCCCGTTTTTACGCTATAACGACAGTTAAATATCTTACTTTTTAGCTGCTATTTCTTGGTAGTGACATACTTTAAAATTTCCACTACCTGCTCAGGCGTTTGTGCCCAAGCTAGCGCGGAAGCATCCACTTCTTTTAGTGGGTGAATAATGTCTTCACTGTGAAGGGTAATGTAAGGCGTGCCCATGGCCGCGGCATAACCGGCGTCAAAAGCCGCGTTCCACTGCTTGTATTTATCACCAAAACGCACCACAACCACATCAGCCGCCTGGATCTGAGTCTGAGTACGAATGTTATTGATACGGGCCGACTGATGATCTTTCCAGAAAGGTTTGTCATCGGTGCTCAACACGTTGCCGATGTCATCACTGGCAGCGTGATCCGTTACCGCAGAAGAAAACTCAATCGGCAGATCCAGTTCAGCCGCGCCGGTTTGAATTTGCTCGCGCCAGTTGCTGTGAATCTCGCCCGACAGATAAACATTCCAGATCATCATATTTCTCCAAAAACTTTTTTATAACGTGAGAGGCACAACTGCACCGCGAAAGGCGCGCATGATAGCAAAAACGGTAGGAATAGAAAAACAAGCCAGTTAACAAACAGTGAAATATCATGTCGACTAACAGAGTTTTTATATAGGACGGTTATAAAATAGTGGTATTTTCGTGAGGCCAAGGAAGCACCGCGCGCAAGACCTGAGTGTATATGAAATACATGAGGGGATGAGCACGGAGCTGACGCCGCAATCGCGTACATTGTGCCCCTTGAGGGTGAATAACGCATTTTTAACGTTCTATTGGCGAACGCCTTCTATATTGAGAAATAACTCAACCTGGCGAGACTCAGCTGACAATATGCTTTTCATGCCATAGTCACTGGTATCGATCACAGTGAAACCAGTAAAACCGTGACGATAGCCACCCCAGGGATCTTTGCCTTCACCAATTTCCCTGACCTGTAGCTGAATCGAGTTGGTGTGGCCGTGCAAGGTGAAATCGCCAGTCAGCACCATGTTGCCGTCCGCCAATACTGCCAGCCCAGTACCAACAAACTTTGAAATTCTATATTTGCGCACATGCAGGAAATTTTTGTCACGCAAATGTTTATCACGTTCGGCATGGTTGGAATCAATACTGGCAGGGTCTATATTCACTTCAATAGTGGTCTTTTCCGGTACGTCAGGGTCATAACTAAACTGCCCTTCGAATTTATTAAAACGTCCGGTCAACCAGCTGTAACCCAAATGTTTAACACGAAATTGAATCGACGCATGTGCACCTTTGCTATCAATGACGTAACCAGCACTCGTGGCCACACCGCTAAAAGCGATACTTACAGCCGCCGCCAGAGCGACTGCCAACATTTTTTTCATCACTTTCTAACTCCCTGCTGATGGTTGAAATGAAACTATGGCTTACGACCTAACATCTTCAGCAGTGTTCTATCGTGATCAATAAAATGGTGCCGAAGTGCAGCGGCTGTATGTAACAAGACACATACCATTAACAACCAACCCAAGACCCAGTGGCTCCAGCCAGCCACATCGGCCTGCTCGGCAAAGCTTGGCAATACTGCCGGCACCTCAAACAAACCAAAAAAATCGATGCCCGCATCTTCGGCGGTAGAGATCATATAGCCCGCCAGCAATAGCAAAAAAATAACCACATAAAACAACTGGTGCATCGCTTTGCCAAGCTTGTACTCCCAGGCTTTAAAGCTCGCTTCCGGTTCCGGTAGCCTGTCAAACAGGCGCCACAGTGAACGTATCAACCACAATGCAGCGACTAGCAGGCCGAGACTTTTGTGCAGCTGCGGTGCCTGGTGATACCAGCTATCATAATAATCAAGCGTCACCATCCACAGCCCCTGCGCAAATAGCCCAATAATCAGCAGTGCCATACTCCAATGCAAAAAAATACTGATCAAGCCATAGCTTGTTGAACTGTTACGCAACATATCGATTCCATTAGAGGACGCTAATAAAGTCTATTACAGCAATTCAGAGCGAGCGTTGAGGGGTTAGAAACAACTGTTTGTAACAAGTTCAGTGCAGTATTAGTGACAGTCGCCAAAAAACCAAGAAACTCAGCAGACTGCTAGGCGGGCAGTTCCAACAGCAGTGTTTCCAGCTCAAAAACATGACTGTCGTGCTCAGAGAGTTGCCGCAATGCATCAGCCAACTGTAGTAAGTATTCTCGGTTGCTACCACTGGGTCCGGCACAACGTTGAATATGCGCAGCAATTTCAGGCATCGGAGCATCACCCAGGTAAGCCTCATTATGCTCGGCAGCAATGTAGACAATGCCGTCGGCACGACTGCCATCATCAAACGTCATTTCTCTGACGACACGGCTGTAACCATTCTTTTCCCGAAAGTCCAAATGCGCCAAAACATCCGTTGGAACTTGATAGGCCATACCCTTGCAAATAGCACCGGGCTGTTGAAACAAAGTCACTACGCGCCCTGGCGCATCAGGTAAACCACGATGGTCATGTGACCCCTGCCAAAAACGTCGAACCCAACCCTCGATACTGGCTGGTCTGCGCTCAAGATAGGAAAAATCCACCTTATAAATCAGTGAGCCGTAACCAAAGATCCAGGGGTTATCGTCTGTCATCAGAATTCGTGTTTTCTTCGGATTGATGGTTTTCCTGCTCCGAAGGTGCTTGATTAAAAGGCTGGTTCTGCTGCGTCTGAAACGCCTGAGTGAGAGACAATGCCTCTTCAAATGATGCCGGCTCTTCAACATTATCAGCGGAGCCTTGATCAGTTTCAGAGTTTGAATCTTGAACCGTTTTTTCAGGCTGCCTAAATATTGCCTTAACATCCTGAACCTCATGTTCAGTGTTAATCATAGGCGGTGATTTTTTATGCAGCATTTCAACTAGTTCAGCTTCGGAGCGAGATAGACCACAATGCGCCACCAATTCATCAACACCGGCCCCTTTGCTGGCCAGGCGGACGGCTTCATTGTAGGGCAAATTGCCCATATCACGTTGCTGCAAATGTTCCTGCCGCTGCGCCGTATCCTTGAGGTTGGTTTCTACTTTCTGTAGCTGATTAGCAACGCCAAACGCGCCATCCATCATGGCAGACAACTCACTTTCAAGCACAGTGATACGTTTGTTGAGATGCTCTTCGCGCACCATCGCTTCACGTGTTAAACGTTTATCCTTTGCCACCACCAGAATCACAGCAACGACGGCTATCCCAAGGGATAAAAAAAGCATCACCAGTTGCCATGTCAACATACCACTACCCCGCCACACGCTAACATAAGCGTGATTCAAAAATTATTTATCATCCTGAGTGAACAGCAGCCCACCACCTTCCAATTCTACCGATTTAACACGATCTTTTTCCTTAAGGAAAGGTGTCGCGCCGCGCTGCTCGTTTTCTTCAGAGGCTTCAATCGCCTCACCAACACCACTTAAGGCACGTCGGATATCCAGATCACGCGACACAATTAATGCCACACGACGGTTCTGTCCGCGACCTTCAGCGCTGTCGTTACTGGCAACAGGCTGATATTGACCATAGCCAACGGCCGCCAACCGGTATGGATCAACACCGTTTTGCGATAAAAGCCGTACTACCGCCGCTGAACGTGCCGCCGACAACTCCCAGTTAGAAGGAAATATGTCTGACTGAATAGGCACATCATCTGTGAAACCTTCCACATGAACAGGGTTTTCATAACCACTAAGGATACCGGAAATTTCTTCCAGAATAGGATAAGCCGCGGTATTCAATGTAGCTCTGCCACTACCAAACAATAGGCCTGAGCTCAGCGAAATTTCAATCCATGTCTCACTACCATTTACACTGATTTCACCATTTTGAACCAGATCGCCAAATGCCGATTCCACCTGATCCGACAGCTCACTTAACAGCGTACCAATATTTTCACCCTCACCATCTGGATCCGCTTTTATATCGCCTTTCTTGTTAGCCTGACCAGGAAAGTCGATCATGCTATTTTTGCTATGCTCACTAATTGCAATAACGTCTGAGCTACTGTTTTCCTTCTTTTCTTCAACATTAAAAGCACCGATCAATGTCTGGGAAAGCACCTTGTACTTGCCTTCATTAACTGACGAAATGGAATACATAACTACAAAAAAAGCGAATAGCAGCGTGATAAAATCTGAATAGGAAATCAACCAGCGGTCGTGGTTTTCCTGATCATGGTTAGTATTTCGGTCGCGACGCGGCATATTAGGGTCTATTCATACTGTGCGAGTATGTCACTGTTAGTTATGCTCCAGATAACCCTGCAACTTCATTTCGATTGAGCGAGGGTTTTCCCCTTCAGCAATCGCGATCACTCCTTCAACAATCATTTCGTGATACTGATATTGCCGCCCGACAATGCCCTTGAGCTTATTGGCAATAGGCAAAAATAACAGGTTAGCCAAACCCACGCCGTAGATGGTCGCCACGAAGGCGGTTGCAATACCCGCACCTAACTGGCTCGGGTCAGCAAGATTACGCATCACATGAATCAAGCCCATAACCGCACCGATAATACCAATGGTCGGTGCATACCCACCCATACACTCATAAAAACGGGCAGCCTGTAAATCACGGCTTTCGCGCAGGAATAAATCCACTTCCATGGCCCGGCGAATAGCATCTGGCTCCGTGCCATCCACTAATAAACGCAGCCCTTTCTGGGCAAAATACTCTTTCTCGGCATCAACAATAACTTCCAGACCAAGCAAGCCTTCTTTACGAGCGGTCATGCTCCAATTAAGGATTTTGTCCGCCGTCATGCGAATATCCTGTTGCGGAGGACGAAACACCCATAAAAAAATCTTCATTGCCCGCGCCACGCTGGGGAATGAGGTATGTAATATCGCCGCGCCCAACGTACCGCCGATCACAATCATGCCCGCAGGTAAATTAAACAGCGCGCCAATATGCCCGCCCTCGATAAAATTACCGCCCAACACTGCCCCGAAGGCCAGGATAATGCCAATAATACTTAATACATCCATGGCATAACCCCATCGCGTTTAAACTGTTGTTTTTGTGGCATATTACTCACTTCCCCAGTCCGCCAATCGAGTCCGCAAGCGTAACGCAGCCTGGCTGTGAATTTGACTCACCCGTGATTCACTGACCCCCAGCAGGCTGCCAATTTCCTTCAGATTCAATTCTTCTTGATAGTAAAGAGCCAACACCAGTCGTTCACGTTCTGGCAAAGTGCCGATCGCCTGCGCCAAATTTTCCTTAAACGCTTGTTGCTGCACGTCATCCTGTGGTGTTGGTGACGCACTTGAGGTCGGTTTGAGAGATGACTCGTCGTTTTCTGTCACTTCCTCAAAACTGAATAACCGAGTGCCCGCGCTGTCCTGTAGATAAGCGTAGTATTCATCAAGCGGTATACCCAGCTCAGTAGCCACCTCTTGATCGCTGGCATCTCTGCCAACGCGTGACTCTACCTGTTTGATCGCTTCAGAAACTCGCCGAGCGTTGCGATGCACTGAACGTGGCGCCCAATCATCCTTGCGTACATCATCAAGCATTGATCCGCGCACCCGAATACCCGCAAAGGTCTCAAAACTGGCACCTTTACTGACATCAAACTTCTGTGATGCTTCCAGTAAACCCACCATGCCCGACTGAATCAGATCGTTAAGCTGCACCGTCGATGGCAGACGTGCCAGCAAATGATGCGCGATGCGCTTCACCATCGGCGCATGCTGTTCTACCAACATCGCGGTCCGGTTTTGCTGCTGCTCATCTGAGTACATCGCCAGTTTCTGCATTAGGATCATTCGAATTTGTTAAAACTAATAGACACTCGATTCACACTGAATCAAGCGTTCAACAAAAAATTCAAGATGCCCTTTAGGTGCCTGAGGCAAAGGCCAGCTATTAATTTGACTAGCCAAATCCCTAAAGGCTTGAGCCGATTGAGAGCGCGGATACGCGGAAAACACCGGTTCACGCTTCTTTACTGATTTCTTCAACATATCGTCGTAGGGCACAGCGCCCACATAACGTAACGCCACATTCAAAAACTTATCTGCCACCAAGCTCAGCTTGCGAAACATCTGCTTCGCTTCGTCAGGGCTGGTCACCATATTGGCAACAATATTGAATTTGAAGATATTGTGATCGCGATTCAAAACCTTGATCAACGCATAGGCATCAGTGATAGAGGTGGGCTCATCACAAACCACCACCAGAACCTCCTGGGCCGCTTGTACAAAACTGGTTACCGATGCGGAAATCCCCGCCGCCGTATCAATCACCAGCACATCCAGCTGATCATCAATATCACTAAAGGCCTGGATTAACCCGGCATGCTCAGCATCACCCAATTCAACCATTGAACGAACACCCGATGCTGCCGGCACAATTTTTACACCAGCTGGGCCATCAACCATGACGTCCATCAGCGAGCATTCCCCGTTCAAGACATTGGCTAACGTTTTATCGGCTTCAATGCCCAATAGCACGTCCACATTGGCCAAGCCCAAATCAGCGTCTAACAACACCACGCGATTACCCAGTTTAGCCAGCGCCATACTCAAGTTAACGGACACGTTGGTTTTACCAATACCGCCTTTACCACCGGTTACAGCTATTACACGTACAGGATTAATACCACTCATCAACGCGCTGCCAATTGATCGATTAATGTCATTTAAATAATTCCAGCCTGGGCGTGCTGCGCTGCGAAGGCAGGTGCAGGCTTCCTTAAATTAGTGAAGGGGGCTTTGCTCACCGGCTGAATGACTAATGGCACTCTAGTGAGGCCTTGCACCAGTTTTTCAGGGAGGGCTTTTCCTATGTCGTCGGGAATTTTCTGTCCATTGGTAATATAGGCCACCGGTAGCTGTTTTTCTACCACGAGACTTAATACTTCACCCAAACTGCTGGACTCATCGACCTTACTCAGCACACAACCATCGAGTTTTATTTCCGTCATCAATTCATAAACCGATTGCAGTACTTTACTCTGACTAGTGCTAGGCAATACCAACAATTTTTTAATCGGTGTTTCGACTTTTTCCAACACTCGCAGTTGTTGCAAACGATCCTTGTCACCCAGATGGAAGCCTGCAGTATCAATCAGCACCATGGATTTATGCTTAAGTGATTCGAGGACATCAGCAAGTGAATTGTGTTCGTCCACCTGGCGTACCGGCACATCAATAATACGTCCCAACGTGCGCAGTTGTTCGTAAGCGGCCAGACGATAACTGTCGGTGGTCACCAGTGCCAGCTGATCGGGGCCGTGTTTAAGTGCATAACGCACAGCCAGCTTGGCAATGGTAGTAGTTTTACCCACCCCCGTGGCGCCGAGCAAAGCAATGATGCCATTTTTGTTTATCAAACTATCGTCCATTACCGGAATGGAGGTTGCCAATTCGTGCAACGCTGAACTCAAGGCATCATCAATAGTACGGGGCTGCCCCTGACCATTCACCAGCTTGCGAGCTAAACGATGACTAATGCCCTCAGCAACCAAACGTTTCATCGCCGCCGCTGCAAGTGGATTTTTCAGCGCCCAGCGATCATCGCTGCTGTGGTCCATTTGATCCTTAAGCAACAACCGTAAACTCTCTATTTCCGAACGCATGGCGTCCATAAGCTGGCCATTTTCATTGTAACTGACGGGGCTCGCTACGGGCTGACTGTATTGTCCCAGCAGGTGTTCAAAGGTGTCATCGATCTGTGCCTGTCCGGACGCAGACGCAGTATTACCGCCACCCAGTTGATCTTCAATATAACGACGCTGACGGACAGCCGAACGTCGTTTAGTCTTCGGTGCATCAGTAGTTTGAGCTTCAGCTACAGGTGGCTGCGCTGCGCGCCCATTAACACTATCCTCAACACTATTAACTGTCGTTTGCTCAAACTGTCCTCGGGAACCGTACACTGAACTCAGCTCAACCGTATCTTCTGGCAACGAGTCATCCAGGAATGAATCATCTGCCAATCGGCTGTTATCAGCGCTGTCCACAAATCGTTGAGCCGTTGAAGTAGTCTTAGCTACAGGCGTCGCCGTGACGTCCGGCATTAAACCATCGGCAGAGGTAATAATTTCTACGCCACCTTCAACACGTCGATTCGACAGGATAATCGCATCGGGTCCCAGTTCCTCACGAATCTGCTTTAACGCCTGACGCATATCTTCTGCCACATAACGTTTAATGTTCATGTCATAGCCCTCGCTTGCTTGTTTCATCTTGACGTCCTTCCTGCCTGTTTATTCATCGCCGCATGTATCGATTCGAGCAACTTAATGGTGCGATTTAATTGTTTTATTCGGCCGCTTAATTACCCACTGTCGCCACAATAGTGACCTGACGGTTATCGGGGATTTCCTGATATGACAACACCTGTACATTCTGCAAACCAAAGCGTACAAACCGTGCCATCAAAGGCCGCACCGGCGCAGCCACCAATAATACTGGCGGCTTACCAGATAATTCCTGTTTCTCCGCGGCTTGCATCAAAGAGGTTTGCATTTTCTCTGCCATGCTTGGTTCCAGTACCGCCGAATCTTCCCCCACATCACCCATTTGCTGAGTCTGCTGCACTGACTTCATCAATAACTGCTCCAGCCCAGGATCCAACGTAATAACATCCAGTTGCTGGTTATTACCCACAATGTTTTGCACGATAGAGCGCGACAAGGCCACTCGTACGGCCGATGTCAGAGTAGCGGGATCCTGTGTCTTGACAGCAATCTCCGCAATCGCTTCTGCGATGGTACGGATATCACGAATAGGCACCTGTTCCAGCAGTAAATTTTGCAATACTTTGAGTAATACACTGGCGCTTACTAACCCGGGCACCAGCTCTTCAGAAAGCCTGGTCGAGGTTTTGGCCAGTACCTCAAGCAGCTGCTGCACTTCCTCATGTCCTAACAACTCATGGGCATGCTGCTGCATAATATGGTTAATATGCGTCGCCACCACCGTACTGGCGTCCACCACCGTATAACCCAGTGATTGCGCAGTATCTTTCTGATTGGCATCAATCCACACCGCTTCCAGCCCAAAAGCCGGGTCTTTACCAGGAATACCATCCAACGAACCAAATACCTGGCCAGGATTAATCGCCAATTCACGATCCGGATGAATTTCCGCTTCAGCCAGCGTCACCCCCATCAGAGTGACACGATAAACATTGGGCAGCAGGTCCAGGTTGTCACGAATATGCACTGTGGGCATCAGGAAGCCCAAATCCTGCGACAGCTTGCGTCGTACACCTTTAATTCGTGCCAGTAACTGGCCACCCTGATTTTTATCCACCAGCACAATCAATCGGTAACCGACCTCAAGACCAATCATGTCAACCGGCGACATGTCATCCCAGCTCAGCTCACGATTTTCTTCCTGGGGCTGCTGCTCTGCTTCGACAGGTAATTCTGGAGCCGCTACAGCGGCCTGCGCGGCCAACTGATTACGATGGATAATCCAATAGCCACCCGCCACCGCGATCAGTGCCAGCGACAGGAAAGAAAAGTGAGGCATACCGGGTACCAAGCCCATCGAACCCAGAATCCCGGCAGCGACAAACAGCGCCTTGGGTGAAGTGAACATCTGCGCTGCTACCTGCTGCCCCATGCCCTCAGAACTGTTGACACGTGTCACCATAATGGCCGCCGCAGTGGACAGTAACAGGCCCGGAATCTGCGCCACCAAACCATCACCAATGGTCAGCAATGAGTAATATTCCATGGCGGTAGAGAAATCCAGATCGTGCTGTGCCATGCCCACCGCCAAACCACCAATGATGTTAATCGCCAGAATCAGAATCCCGGCAACCGCATCACCTCGTACAAACTTACTGGCGCCGTCCATCGCACCGTAGAAATCGGCCTCACTGGCAACTTCAGAACGGCGCAGTTTGGCCTCATCCTGGGTAATCAGACCTGCATTCAAATCAGCATCAATGGCCATTTGCTTGCCGGGCATCGAATCCAGAGTAAAGCGCGCGCTAACCTCCGAGATACGACCCGCACCCTTGGTTACCACCACAAAGTTGATAATGATCAGGATCAGGAACACCACCAGACCAACCACATAGTTACCGCCAATCACCACGGAACCAAAGGCCTCAATCACCTTACCTGCCGCATCACCTCCCTCATGGCCGTTTAACAGCACCACACGGGTCGACGCAACATTCAACGCCAGCCGTAGCAGCGTTGCTACCAGCAACACCGTCGGGAACACCGCAAAATCCAGTGGCCGCAGGGAATAAACTCCCACCAGTAAAACCACTAACGCCAACGTAATATTAAAAGAGAAAAATACATCGAGAATGAACGGCGGTACCGGCAGTGTCATCATCGCCAGTACGACAAGCAGCAGCAACGGCAGCAGCAAATTGCTCTTACGCATACCGCGTAAATTTGTCATTACCATCGACTGATCCATGCTCTGCTCAACAACCCTTTAAATAATTATTCAGTAACACCAAAATTTTGACGCTTATCGTACCGGTGACTCTACAATGAGATTAACTGCAAGAAGTGATCCAGTTTTTAAAGTTTTCGACAACTCTTTAACGTGCGCATAAATAACCACGCCATAACAGCGGGTTAGCATCCCACAATAAAAGCCGGTAGGTTTCATGGATGACATCAATTAAGATAAACGAAATATTTATTACGTTTTTTTGACGGCGCAGGACGGCACTAAAAAGCCCCTGCCATTCCGAACGCATGCCCAAGGCACTCTCTCTTGTGACTAGGTCACAATTCACCTTGTGTAAGGAATATTAAAGCCAGAAACGACCAGATTTTTCCTTATAGTCGAAATGACAAATAGGGAGTAAAAAGCAGCTCGGCAATTCGCCAAACCATTTGTCATTTCAACCACCGGGAGAAATCTTAAACGTGAAGCTCACACCCTCAGACCTGCATATCTGGCACATCCCATTTGGCGGCACCAGCCTAATGGAGCAAAAATTTCCAGCCTTGCCCAGTGAAGAGGAAACCACCCAGGCAGCACGTTTTACTCACCCCGAACTACACCAGTGCTACCTAAAAACCCGCTGGGCCATGCGCGATATTCTCGGCAATTACCTCGCCACAGCGCCCGCTAAAATCCAACTGAGGTATGCCAAACTAGGAAAACCGGAATTGATACCCGGCGCTCACGCTCTGGATATCCGCTTCAACCTCACCCACTCAGGCGATGGCGCCCTGTTTGCTATCACGCTGGGTACTGAGGTAGGAATTGATATGGAAAAGGTGAGCCAAAAACCACGTCCGATTAAGCTCGCCAAACGCTATTTCACCGCAGAGGTTGTCACACAATTAGGCGAGCTACCTGAAGCAGAACAACAAACCGCACTGTTAAAGCTCTGGACTCAATACGAAGCCTACAAAAAGGCGCAGGGCGTAGGATTACGCGGCGGTGAAGGGTTATTACCTCTTGCCATTGATTTAACAACAGACCAACTTCAACCGATGCCAACAGATACAGGGGACGCATCAGACTGGCTCATTGCACAACTCAGTCCTGCTAACGGCTACGTAGGCGCAGTGGTCATCGAAAATACCATCGAGACAATGCAAATTCATCATATAGATTATGATGCTTATGATTTTTCCTGATAGAAAATGCTTCCCCCTTACACTTAAGACCGTAAGTGCAAAGGCACACCCGCTGTCATCGGCCTTAAACAACATTGAATCGTTATATCACTTTAGCAGTGACCTTCATCGATCCACATGAGATAGGCACGCCTAGATCCCGATTATTTTCCAGAAATTAGCACCCGCTTAACGCTTCATCATCATTCTTACGAATTTATGATCGCTGCGAACAAGCCTATTTTAGCATCGTTTGAAGTCAGTTAATTCGTAAGTGACTATTAGAACAGCACGATAACCACCGACCATCGCGATTGCGCTACCCAGCTAGAATCGATAACGGAATCCGAATGTCAGATCATGGGATCGTTGCCCCGACGTGCTGATTTCGGCTCCGCCAGAAAAGGGGCCGATATGAACCTCACCCAGATCCATATATCGGTAAGCGATATCTACCAGCCATCGGTCACTCAGATCAATGGTGCCTCCGGCAGTAAACATCCAGATACTATCCTCTTCGGAATTGCTGTTGGTTTCTGATGGTGTCCCGAAGACTAATAGCCAGGAGTCTACTTTGTTGACCACCACACCGACACCGGCGCCAAGGTAAGGCTGCAAGCTATAGCCCGCTAAGATGTGATGAGCATCAAAATCCCAAAACAGATTCAACATCAGGGACTGAGTCTCCACATCGGAGGAAAAGGTAGCGGTGCGCCCCGGGCCAGAATCAGCCCCAACATTACCATTTAAATCAAAGCGGTAACGCCAATTATACTCAATTTCGACTCGGTACCGGCCAAAGTCATTACCTAGTGCAGCGGAAAGACCACCCACAACATCGTGTAGGCTACCTCTGCCTTCACTCTCTATATCGTTGAAGGAAAAGACGGGGCCGGAGAGGGTTCCACCCGTCTCAATCTCGCTGATTTTACCGTAGGAGGCACCGATCTTTATCGATGTATAAACCCCACTGCTTGAATCCCCTGCCTCGGCAGAATCCAGCCAAAAAAGAGCAGTCAACATAACCACAATAACCGACAGAGCCATCATAATAAGTTTCCTATATTCATATAGGGTTGAGCAACGGCAGGCTGAATGGGCCAGCTTGGCACTCATTCCTTTGCATACTTCGGGTATATCCGGGCGCAGAGTTTCTTAAATAGACTCTACCCGCGGTCAACGTCCTGTTATTAATCGTAACTTATGAATTTTTCTCGTGCCAGTGATATTGGTCATGCCGGCTTTCAATCTAGTACATCTATTCCCCTTTTTTACCTCTATTCCAAATCAACCGGCTTTTTAGTCGCCACTTTCTTTCCTGTGAACATCGCCGAAACCAGTCCGTTGCCTTCCCTGACTTCAGTCATAACAACAGCGATGACATGTAGAAAAATAGCAACAAGCAGTGTGCAAAAGACATACATATGGGTGGTAATAATCGGTTTTCTGAAGCTGCGCATTTCTTCATAGGCCGCTAAGTCCAGACCCTCCTTGGACCCGGGTTTAAGGTTAGCGATAACCTCACTTGTCGCGCCCTCTCCAGCTACCCATTCGGCAATATATTGCCCGAAAGGCGGGAAATATAAGTCGGTGCCAGCTAATACCAACCCAGTAACGGCTTGCGTGGTTAGCAGCAAAAAGAGAAAGACCACCATGAGCCTGCCAACGGGGTTATGTCCCAGGTACTGTGGAGCTTCACCAGATTTAGCGTCAACCAAATAGGCCTTCACACTGCGCCAATATCCTTTACCAACAGGCAAGATGGTTTTCCAGCGCGCATATTTATTACCGATAAATCCCCAAACCAGTCGCCATGCCACGTTCACGGTAAAGACATAACCGATATAAACATGAATGGTTTTCAACAGGATTTTACCGTCTCCACTCACACCCAGAATCTTATTGTTAAAAATCACCAGGCCGACAGCAATGAGGCCAAGAACACAGCTCACATTGATCCAGTGAAACCACCGTGTGGTGCGATCCCAAACGGCGTAATGTTGCAGGCTGTTATGGCTTGATAAAGTATCTGTCATAGCTTTCAATTCATTGAGATAACATCGAGAGGTACTAATTTAACGGAAAAATCAGAGCCAGAGTAAAAATAAATCAGCGAATTAATTTAGCTCTACTTTTTTCGCTGTTTCAGCCAGCGCAAATAAAAGCCCCTGCTCTCGCCACAAGCGGATATTAACCTGCTCTAAAGACAGGTGATTATTATTGATCGCCTGCAACATCGCATTCGAGCGCGTTTGATAAAGCGTATAAATCCGGCCCGTTTCATCGACCATTTTAATTTGGGCAGCTAGCTCGCCTTGAATTGAGCAGTAACGTCCACCGATTAATGCCAACCCGTCATTGAGTCCTAATATTGGCGCTCTCAGAGTAAAGTCCAGTTTATCCATGTGCTGTGACAACACGTCATAACTGTCAGTCGAATATTCCACCGCCAATGCTTTGTTATGATTCATGGCGACTTCCTGCGCCACTCTTTCGGCAATACCTGCATCATCTTGGCCATTAATGATAAACAGCATTACCGTTAGCATAATACTCGCGACAGCAAGCGCACTGCGGCGTAGCCATTGGTTAGGCGCTACTTGCTGTTGAGCTGCGGGAACCTCGTCCTGCATGGCTGCCAACTTTTGCAGCTGTTCTTCACTTAATTGTGCTTGTTCGTAATAGGTTTTCACGGAGCGATCGATATCAACCATGTTTGACCTCCCGTTGCTGGCTGATCCAGCTTTTTAATTTGTGGCGCGCGCGGTGAATAAGGCTCAGTACGGTGCCGCGTGTTTGACCTGTGTGTTGCCCGACTTCCTCGGCGGTATAGCCTTCAGCGGCGTGAAGAAACAAGGCTTCACGCTCGACGGGACGGAGCTTGCCAAGGGCTTGTTCCAGCTCCTGCATATCAGCCAAATTATCCAGCTCATCACGCTCAAGATTTTGAATATTTTCATAATTTGGTTCCAACGGCACCATGACCACTAACTTCTCACGCTTGATTTGATTCAGGTAACGCGAACGAATGGCGCGAAATAAATAAGCTTTTTCCCGCGGCCCGTTGGCCTGCAACAACGCCAGCCAGCCCTCCTGCAATAAGTCATCCGCCCGACTTGCGTCATGACACAGGGACAGCGCATAGCGGTATCCCTGATTCAGCAACTCACGAAGCGAGTCTGACACGTTATAATTTCTCCAGATGGTATTGTCGTTTGTTGCCGTCAAAGGAATGTACAATAGCCTGCGTTGTTATCAATTGATCCCGCCTTGGACGCACCAAAAAATCAACATCAATGGCATTGCCATGCTGATCAATAAAATCGGCACAGCTAACATAGAAATCACCCTTTTTAACAATACCTTCATGCAATTCAACCAATTCCATTTTCAGTAGTTTGCCCTGCTGACCATCAAACAAATACATCCGGTCATTGATTGTTTGACCATCAATATACTGATTCATTGAGGCTTTTATATTACTGCGTAAATCGCCCTTGATAGAAGCATCATCGCCAGCCTGTGACAAAGGGGAAAATATCACCAAACATGCGGCAGCAAAGGCCAAAATGTTCTTATCCAATCGAATGCTCATGTTACTGTCTCCAAAATTATTGGGGGTATATTAAGTAAACAACCCGTGACACTGTTTGATTGCAAGATCATGTGATTATTTACTTTTCTTGAACTCCCAAGGCAACAGGCATAAAGTCAATGAGCGTCTACGCAAACTCTGAACGATATAATCAGATAGGGAGAGGCACGCAGGTACCCTCTCCACAATTTTGGTGTTGTCAGGAGGGACATGCCATGAAACTTTCAACTCTCGCAGTAAAACGCTTCCGCTTTCCCCTATTGCCTTTTCTTTCCGTGTTTATTATTTCGAGCCTGCTAAGCACTGCCCACGCAGGTGATGATAATGAGGCTGGCGTACTTATCCCAAGCGGTACCGCTGCCAAAAATTTCTACGGTGGTGTATCGGCAGGCTTCGGAGATAACGATTATCCCGGGTCAAATGAAGATGGATCCGTCACAGGCTCCACTGGTGATCGCCACGATACTGTTTACGATTTTTTTGTAGGTTACCAGGTTAACGATAAAGTCTCCGTTCAGGCAGGACATACTGACCTTGGCAATTCCGATTTTAAGGGAACCTCATCCGGCGGTCCCTCATGGGAAGCAGGGCCAGTGCAGGCAACCCTTGATGCTGACGGTTGGGAACTTGGTGTAATGGGGCGCTGGCCCGTTGCCCCACGCTGGTATGCACTAGGCTATCTTGGGTGGATGTGGTGGGAGTCCAAAGAAACCTTTGTGGAAACCAGCGGCACCTCTGTACTTAAAGAGTCCGGCAGTGATTTCACCTATGCCTTGGGGTTTGAATACGATATCGGTCTTAAGGATCGTATCGTCTACCGCTTTATGGGAGCACACCATGAAGTGGGAGATTTAGGTTACGAAGTGAACAGCGCTAAAGCTGAGATTGTTTACCGGTTCCCTTAAAACGCAAAAACTATCCAGTACGTGAAAGAAAGCCAACAAACACAATAAGTCAGGAATTCTAAATACAAAAAAGGGGCCTAAGGCCCCTTTTCCGACAAAACGAAATAGCCCCCACTTTAGTGGGGGCAAATCGCAATGGACTTATTAGCGCATTTTAGACGCGATAAAAGGTATTTCTGAAACAGTTGCAGTGCAGTTGATTGCACCTTGAACTTCAACTTTAGCACCAACTTCGGTGCCAGGCTTCAGGTAACACAAAGCAATAGACTTGTTCAGACGAGTTGAGTACAGCGCAGCTGTAACGTAACCAACTTCCTGACCGTCAGCGAAGATTTTTTCGCCACCGGCGATTGGCTCGCCACATGCAACATCTGCATCACAAACGATACCAGAGAAGATCTTAGTTTCGTTGCCTTTACGCGCTTCGTTAGCCGCTTTACCAATGTAATCGCCTTTCTCTTTACCAACAGACCAGCCTAGACCAGCTTCCCAAGCAGATTCGTTTTCAGAAACGTCAAACGGGTGGAAAAGAAGAGCTGCTTCGATACGCAGCATGTTCAGGCCTACGAAAGACAGTGGCATAACACCTTTGTCTTTACCAGCTTCCAGGATCGCATCCCACAGATCGCCAGCTACGTCGGCTGCGGCAATGACTTCGTAACCACGCTCACCAGTGAAACCAGTACGAGAAACGATAGCCGGCACGCCGAACACAGTGGTCTCGATTTGATGGAAGAACGCTAGTTCACTGATGTTGTCTGGTGAGTTTGCGTTCAGAAGTTCGTGAGCGATTGGACCCTGCAGAGCAAGAATGTGCAGGTTATCGTCTTCTTCAACTGTCACGTTTTTACCAGCAGTTGCTTTTTTCATGGCGGTATCAGAATCGCCAGTACCAGAAGCAATCAGGAA
>Ga0105355_10000289_pt1 | contig 45233 bp, 29 predicted proteins | sample GOMGulsemesocosm_2_FD_83508 | JGI IMG/M metagenome (GOLD analysis project Ga0105355, IMG submission 83508) | Methane-oxidizing microbial communities from mesocosms in the Gulf of Mexico - GOM9C Gulf of Mexico | ecosystem: Environmental > Aquatic > Marine > Cold seeps | place: Gulf of Mexico...
GCTGCTATATCAGCAAAATGAGGCGTTCTATCGATACGAGAAAGAATAAAGTCACGGTAATCATTCCGCTTGTGGCAATAAGCTCTCACGTGCCAACGAAACCCGGTATAGACCAAGGTATGGGGCGAGATTACCCGCTCACTCCAAGATGGGTTAGACATAGACGCATAAAGAATTTTGATGCTATAGGAAGCTCGGCATGCCTTTATAACCTCTCGTACAACCTCTGGCCGTACGGCGCGATCAGGCAATTGAACAGAAGCCACATTGATATCAGTTTCTAAGGTGATTGCCATGGACTCACTGACCAAACCAGAGACCATATCCAGATATTCGTTAATATGCCCTTTGGTAAGCACCGGCTGGAAGCTAGACCTCGGGACATAGGCCTTCACGCTGGGATCATGAAACAAGGAATCAGGGTTATGATTAGCCATGTAGCGTTTGATGTCGGCGGAGGCTTGTTGACGACTGACGCCGAACCAAGTTATCAAGCGGTTAGTCACCAAGCGCCCCTCCCAGTACGCAAGCAGTTCTACCGCTCGCATACGCAAAAGCACTTCATGTTTCTCAGTAGTCATCTCAGGGCAACCTAAATTTTTATTGCTGTATTGTGCCTATATCTTGACAATATGTAAATTAATAGTACAGTAAAGAAACTTTACACTATAAGACAAAAGGAAAATCACTAATGGCTACTACAGCTCAACGAGAAAAAGCTTGGGAAAACGCTAAAAAGATCCGAGGCAAGGATCCCACTCAATATCGACAAGACCCATACGGCAACACTATCTACAAAGCCTCCCACGGCAAAAGCACAGCTATGGGCTGGGATGTGGACCACATAAAGCCGAAAAGTCGCGGCGGAAAGGACACCACCCAAAACCTTCAGGCTCTTAACGCCTCACAGAATCGCAGTAAGGGTGCCACGTTGGTTAAGAAAAGCCGTCACTCAAAGGCCAATAAATAGCTACAGTCGACTCCGGCATGTCACAATCTACACATATGGAACAAATCTACGGTTAGGGAAAACACGACATGACTTGCACACACTTTGGACTAAATTGTGACACTGCCAGCCTAGCTGGCGCTCTACACGGCGAAACACTGCTTGGGCCGCAAGGAATGCTATCAATGCTAGAGGCTCAGCTGGGCCTTTATAGTAAAGACTCAACACTGACTGATCGGTTGGTGCAATATCTGAATTGCTTAAAAGAAACAGATACTCCCGCTCGGTTTTATAACGCCTCCTTTGCCGCAGATCCATTTGCTACCGCATCAACATTGCTGAAATGGCGCGATCAACTTTATATGGCCGGCTGGAAAGGCCAATTTACCAGCGAAGTAACACCACGCCTAAAAGATTTAGCCCTTGTTGAGAAGCTGGCATGCTCACAGGTAGAGTTCAATGCTGGGCAACGCCTGCAACGGGTGATTGACACGCTCTTGCGACAGCGCAGCCAACTGACCCACATTCAGCTGATTGATCCACTTGAATATTACCCTCCTCTTTGGCAACAGATAATATGCGTACTGAGAGATGAACACCAGATAGAGATTTCAACGCCAAAGGTCGCCGCACCATCAGCGCCAGATAATACCGATTTGGGCAAGCTTCAACGCGCCCTACTCAACGATTCGGTCACCACGAAATTGAAACTCTCAGCTGATGGCAGTATCAGCAGTTTATTAGCGTCCTCACCGGAGTTATCCGCTTTCGGTTTAGCGCATTTATGCAGTCAATACGAAAACCGTGCAGGGCAATTACCTGAATCAGTCATTGTGGCGGAACAGAACGGAAGCTCCCTGGACGCGAGCTTTGAACAGCAAGGCCTGCCGCGGCCGGGATTTTCCAATCAATCGCCCTGGCGACCGAGCTTTCAGCTACTGCCACTGGCATTCGAGATTCTTTGGCTGCCCCTAGACCCCAACGCCTTACTTCAATTTTTAACCCACCCTATCGGCCCAATGCCTCGACGCCTAAAATCTCGCCTCGCCGATGTGGTGTCCAAATTCCCTGGCATTGAGGGAAACCAATGGAACGGGGAGATCAATGATTATGTTGAGGAGTTACGCACCACTAACGCCAAAAGTGCAGACAAGCTCTTAGAAACGATCCAGAGCTGGCTACATACACCTCGATACACTCCTGAGCCAGGGATGCCCGTTAGCGACGCTATAAACCACGCCACGCTAGTCGCCGACTGGCTACTCTGGAAGAACAGTCAGTCAGAGGATAGCGACCAAAAGCTCTACGCACTCGCGCACCGGCAGGCAACAGACTTGCTGAATGCGCTCAAAGAACTCAGTCAAGGAAATCACAGCAACATCACTCGTGAAGCGCTGCGCATGCTTTTCAAGCGCGTACGAGGCAGCGGCATGGCACTAGTTGACAAAGGGCCTGAAACAACTGAGATCGGCAACCCAGTACAGGCGTCAGAGAACCCTGCAACCGTTCTATCAAGTAAAGACCTTGTCATCTGGTGGGGGCTCGATGTGCCCACGATTGGTTCCCGCTCCCCGTGGCTACCGTCCGAACTTCGCGCATTAGAATCCAATGGCGTAACACTGTGGTCACCCGAGCACCAACTAGCCCACCAAGCCTCTACCTGGATGCGCCCCATATTAGCTGCCACACAACAGCTAGTTCTGGTCCACCATGAAACGACCGTGCAACACCACCCGATCATGGATTTGATCATGGCTAAAGTCGAACAGCTGCCACAGCGGTCATTGAATGACATTCTTGTTAAGGCCGAAGGATCGAGACTCAACGGCCTCGAGCTTAGCTGTACGGAGGGTGTACTTCCCCCAAGCCCGCTACCAGAAAAAGAACGGTGGTGGCGACTCAAGGAGATTGAACTACCACACCGTGAGAATGAATCCTATTCAAGCATCGATAAGTTTCTTAATAGTCCTTACCAATGGGTACTCGACTATCACGCAAAACTTCGGCTCGGCCCCCTCGCTCAAGTTCATGATGAGTTTCGACTCAAAGGCTTGTTAATACACAACCTCTATGAAGGATTCTTTGTGCAGCATCCCGACATCGCCGCGATTGATATTAAGAGTATTGCCCCTTGGGGCCAAATATACATGGACAAATTGCTGACCAAGGAAGGAGCCACTTTACTTCAGCCAGGCCACAGATCTGAACGTGAGCGCTTCATCGATCAAGCAATCTCAGCACTAGAAGAACTTGCGCGGCAACTGCTAGCATCCAAGGTCGTTTCTGTAAAAATGGAAGATTGGCAGAAAGGGACATTTATCGGCGGGAATCTCAGCGGCAGCATTGACATCCTAGCCATCAATGGCGATGGACTTGAGGCCGTGATGGATATTAAGTGGGCGGGCTACAAAGGAAGAAAAAGCAAATGGATCGCCCAAGACTACTTACAGCTGGCCACTTACGCACATCTCCGCCGCCAAGCTAAAGGGAGCTATCCTGCGCTTGCTTATTTTTTTGTCCAGGATAGAAAGCTACTCAGCAACGACATTAACTTTTTCCCAAACTCCGAAGTTATTAGCAATCAAGACAAAATGACTCTCGCCAGTTACTGGAACGACATTGAAACAACTTGGAAGTGGCGACGCCAGCAACTGGACGATGGCCTCATAGAGGTCACGATCCAAGGTACAGAAGCGACCGAAAAATCAAACCCTGACAATGGATTAGTAATCCCAGAACACAGTGATAGATACAACGAATATTCCATATTGACCGGATGGGGGCAGGACGCATGAAAACCAATATTGAATTCATCAGCGCAGGCGCTGGCAGCGGTAAGACATATAGACTTACCGAGCGAATGGAAGCGCTCCTTGCATCTGGGGAAATACAGCCTGCGGGAATAATTGCAACCACATTCACGAAAATGGCCGCCAGTGAATTACAAGAGCGTGTTCGTCAAAAATTAATCGAGTCTGGTAAAAACTCTACCGCCAATGCTATGAGACAAGCTCAAATTGGAACGGTGAATAGTGTTTGCGGCCAGCTGGTAGAACGCTTTGCCTTTGAGGCAGGCCTACCCCCTGAGCAAACCGTAATAGACGAGATTGAATCCAACCATTTGTTCAACCAGGCTTTAGACGAAACCCTCGAACAAGACACACAACGTATTCGAAAAATGAATGCACTCTCAGCTCGACTGCAAATTCAGGACAAGTACACTAAAAAACCACTGTGGCGATCAGAGATAAAAAGCGTCATCGATAAGGCTAGAAGCAACAATATTTCACCAGAAAAACTTCGAGGCTTTGCAAAGAGCAGTGCCGAATCATTATTTTGCTACTTTCCCAATGAATCAAAACGAGACCTGACAGCAGAGCTAGGCAAGGCCATCAGCACAGCCATTGATAAATTCGACCCTGAAATCGACAGCACCAAAGGATCTCTAAAATACTTCGAGCAACTCGCGCAGTGCCTTACACTTCTCGGCGGCAACCGAATGGCCTGGGGCGACTGGATAAAATTAAGCAAAGAAAAACCCACCAAAAAAAGCCTCGAACTAGCAGAACCGATACAAATAATTGCCTCAGATTATGCCAGGCACCCTGAATTACGTCAGGACATCACCGAGTTCACGGACAACATTTTCAATATTGCAGCTGATAGCCTCGCCGTATACCGCAATATAAAAACCAAGCGAAGTCTAGTCGACTTTGTTGACCAAGAGCAGCGATTGCTGGAAATACTCGACAACCCCATAGCCAATGAGGCTATAGCTGAAGAATTACAACTGCTAATGGTCGATGAATTTCAAGACACCTCCCCAATCCAACTAGCAATTTTCATAAGGCTTTCCGAACTTGCTGATATCGCTATTTGGGTTGGCGATATTAAGCAGTCCATTTACGGCTTCCGGGGCTCTGATCCCGAATTAATGCTAACCGTTGTCGAACACCTCCAGAATCAAGGTTCACAGGTCAATATTCTCGAAAATTCGTGGCGCTCCCGACCAGAGTTGGTCAAATACATTAACAATATTTTTGTCCCCGCTTTCGGAAACAGCCTTACAGCAGAACAGGTCCAACTCACGCCCGCAAGGCCCGCAGAGCTGTCATCGGCAGCTATAGAACAATGGCAGCTGGAAGGCAGCAATAGAACAAAGCAAGCCAATGCCTTGGCTGCGGCTGTTCAAACTCTGGTTGAACATGGCGATGAAAAAGTCATCGATAAGCAGACCAAAAAGCTTCGCCCGGTCAACTATGGAGATATAGCGATTCTCTGCCGTAGTAACGACAATCTACCTGATATTGCAAAAGCCTTTGCCCTGTTCGGGGTACCAATCAGCTACCGTCGCCCAGGGTTACTTGCCACACCGGAAGCCTCCCTCGCCATGGCTTGCTTACGTCGACTCGCAAGCAATCAAGACACCTTGGCCTCAGCAGAAATTCGTTCGCTATCCCTGGGGGAATCACCAGAAACCTGGATCAGCGATCGGCTGGAATATTTGCAAGGGGATTCTCACTCCAACACATGGGGTGAAACTGAAATTAGCTCTCTTCGTGCACTTGCGAAGGAACGAGAGCGACTACTATTACTAACTCCGGTTGAAGCATTCGAGCAAGCACTATTAGTTACCAATGTTCGTAAAACACTAGTTAGCTGGTGTAAAACGCCTCTAGAGACTGAATTAAGGCTCAAAAATCTGGACTCTCTATTGGCCCTGTCCAAGCAATATCTAGAATTTTGCTTGGCACAAAACATTGCTGCCACGGTTCCAGGGCTCATCATATGGTTACAAAACCTATCAAGCTCCGAAGAAGATTGGCTAAGCGAACCAAGCGACAATGCAATTATGCTACTCACGCACCACAGGGCAAAAGGCCTAGAATGGCCTGTCGTATTTGCCCTCGATCTTTATGCTAATGTCAAACCGAGAAACTGGGGCTTGAGCGTAGATAATAACTACGGAGACTTTAACTGGTCATCACCGCTCAGCGGGCGAACGATGCGCTATTGGCCTAGCTTTTTTGGAGCGCAATCGAAAGATATAGATATTAAGGACCGAGTCGAAACCGGTCCTGAAGGTAAACACGCACTCAACGCTTCAGTAGAAGAAGGTAAACGACTTCTTTATGTTTCTCTGACTAGAGCAAGGGACAAACTGATTCTAGTGACGCCTCAAAAAGGAGCAGCCGCAGCTCCTTTTGGGCACTGGATAGACTGCGTAGATGAAGAAGCACTTTTACCTACAGGTGAATTACTACAGCTATCTGACGGTACGAGCCTGACATCAAAGCTGAAGACACTACCAGTGTGCGACGCAGCTTTTGAGGAAAGTCAGGAAGAACTACACTGGCCCCGACTGGCGGCCAAATCCCCCCCCACTAGCGAATACCTACCCCGCTTCGCTTCGCCTTCGAAGAACCTCCCGATAGAAGGCGCTGTAATCGGTGAGAAAATAACCACCTCGGATCGCATCAGTTTACGCGGCGCACCAGATATGACCCGAATAGGGGCGGCCATTCACGCCATAATTGCCACAGAAATAATCAATGATAACCAAGACCCAAGTCGTAATGAGAGAATCCTTGTTGATCATGATGTCGCTGAATCGATTGATGGTGAAGTCTCAGAAATGACTAGCAACTTTATCAGCATTGTTAGAAGTAAATTCCAACCACTCAACCTGTTCGTGGAATACCCAATACAATTTATTAGCGAACAAGGTCAAGAAATTAAAGGTTGGATAGATTTACTATTAGAAACTCCAGAAGGATGGGTCATAATCGACCACAAAAGCTCACCCAAGGCTCGTTCAGAATGGGATGACACAGCGCTTACCTACTCTGGCCAACTGGCTACTTACCGCCACTCCCTTGAAGCCGCTAGCGCAAAGCCAGTGTTAAGCACATGGATTCACTTTGCCATTACAGGAGGCCTTCTCGAAGTTGTTCTGCCAGAGCCACTTTCAGCAAAGACTGCTTGATCGACAATTCGAGGGGCGGAATGCCGGTTGAATATTGAACAGACAATCCCGCATTTACAGCTGTTTTTCTGCTTATTTACTTAAGAACAGAGAAAAATGTCAATAAAAGCGGAAACGCCAAGAGAAGGGTCACAAGGGAAGAATAATCAGACTGGCTTAACTTCGCGCGAAGTGCAGCCCACAACAAAATGTCTATAGGAAAATAATGACTGGTAGACGGAAAAATTAACAATGAATCGCCCTAGGCCTTAGTTGCTTATTTAAAACTGATAACTTTCTCAGGGTTCAGTCCGTGTATGTCATCGTCATCGTCCCCTGCCCATAGCTTGGCGTCAGCCTCGACGGCTTGCATGCAGTACTGAATATCAGCGGCGTCATATACCTTTTCATTATCAGCATCGTGTTCAATTCTTGACCTGCTCAAATCCAGGGCTGTGTAATACCGTACCTCGCTCGCGCCGAACAAGAGCTTCAAGACTTTCATAATCGCCGCCAAGATCGCTTCGGTAAGCGCTATCAGATTAACGCCTCGGCTGCTTCTGAACGGCAGGTCTAGGTAGTACGAGCCGCGGTATCTGCGCACAACTACAGTGACGCCCAAGCGCTTGATAGTCTTTACTTGGCGCTTGGTAATCTTGACACGTGCGCGCACGACCAGACTGAGCCCCAGCGCTTCATTATCCCGTTCCGGCTTGTAGTTCAGATTCTTGCGCTGAGGATTTAACAGCGAGCCCCAGGATGCGTTGGTAGACGACACGTTGGAGCCACTGTGGGACTTGTCACTGCCGTTTAGCTTGTACGATATGCCGAGGCACTCGCCCGCCTTACCCTCGCGACCTTCGATATTAACGCCCCGCTTTTTCAGTGCCTTTACATACTGTGTAATAGTCACTGGGTTGTCGTATTTAAATACCTGCTTTATTCTGGACCGTATCGCGTTGCGCTCGTCTACATACGAAAATTTACCGGCTGGCAGACTATCTCCCGCCCTTCCTTTGGCGCGATCTACAAAATCAATATGATTATTACTCTCATGCTCAGACAATATATCAAAAGAATTTTCAGGCGCTGTTAGCCCGTACTTTTCGCAGATACGGTCCCTCACACGTTGCGCACGCTCAAAACTATTATGTTTTGATATCAATTTACCGTCGCCGTCAACACGGCAGGATATGATGTGGCAATGCATATTTTGCTTTTCTTTGTGAATAGCGCCACAGTAAAGGCTGTTGTCAAATTCGTACCCCATGCCTTCTTGGAACTCTATTATTACGTCGTCCCATTGACTATCTGTTAGCGTGTCAGATCGAGTTAGCGACAGTGCGCAGTGGTTAGTAAATTTGCCGTTACGGTTTGAACCCTTGTACAGTGACTCTTGGTGCTCGAATTCCTCATCCAAGTCGTCTAAGTTTACGTCTACTGTGCCGTCCTCGTTATAAGTGATAGGGCAGTCGCTGATCGAGCTACCCTGGACAAAAACTATATTACGCATTGTGTGGTCGTGTTGATCGTTTGCACGCAGGCAGTACTCTAGTGTCACTCGCGCACCTGCACGATCTCCAAAATCTTTGTATATCATGCTAGCCCCTTGCTCTTCTTATTATTATGAGGGGGCGGCTGGTGCCGCCATTATTATTTTTTAGCGATAATGAGGTAGACATGCGGGTGCGGCTGACTGTGAATAGCACCAAAAAAACCATGTTTTAAACTTTAGATTTTTGATCTTGAGGTAAGCCCTGATCGACTCCAGACACTCTTGCACAGTTTTCTCGCAGTGATCGTCAAGCGATGGCACGAAGACGTCGTGGTTGTAACCGCCATTTAGGTCTTTTACTTCATTGACCAGCTTTTCCATACTAAAGCCATTTTTTGGAACTTCGTGTTGCCAGGCAATAGTTGCGCGTCACTCTCGATAAATAAGTACTGCAAGAATAGCTCAGGTGCATTTGTTGTTTGCTGATTGTGGAAAATCATAATATTTTTACTACGTTTTATTATTGTTATGGCGGGGCTTATAAGCCCCCGCGCTGGGTTTTAGTGTGTGCCTTCGTCATGGGTTGGCTGGTGGTCGTTCTCGCGCTCGGCGGCCATTGCTTTAAGCTCGTGCAGTCTCAGATCAAGAGTTGCGATATCTTCTTCAATCGAGCCTTTTTGTGCATCTCTCATTGCTTTCAATACTTTAGCTGTGGGTAACAAGTTGGCCTCCGCATTATCTTTATTAGCGTCGAGTTGATTCCAGAAATCCATCGTAACGGGTAACGACACTTGCTTGCGGAATGTTGCGCGGTGCAGCGCCTTGGTTAGCGCAGCATGCTCTTTTAGCTCGGCACGTAGGGCTTTTCGTTCTGACTCAGCATTGATACCCCTTTCGGCCAAATAATAAAAATCACGCTTTAATTGATTGAGGTTGGTAGAGCTGTTTTTGTAGTGACGGCGTAAATCCTCGGCGGGCTCACCGGGTAACAAAAAGGTAAAGCGCTCTTGCGCTATCAAACTTGTGACGAGGTCGTATATGAATAATGCGCGTTGTCTGTACCCCGCCCGTGCTGCCATGCCGCCAAGCAACTCTCGTTCAATCAAGCGGGCTCTAAAGGTGATTGGTGCCTCTCTTCTTTCCTCAGCCTCTTTTTCTGGACGTCCTCGTTTCATGATTTTATCTCCCGGGGCTTATGCCCTCTTATTGTTTTTTTCACGCGCAGATGACACACCCTGTGGCATTGAGCACTTAACCGCGCAGATGACACAACCGTGGCATTGAGCACGAGCTTTACAGAGACGGAAAATTGGAATGCGCAGCGTTCTGATTTATCCGGTACTGTAAATATAGCTTGCCTAACGTTCATATATCAAAAAAATAAATTGTCAATAAATATATGATTGATTTGCGTTGCTACTGTAAAATATTATCAGCGTTAACAGGAGACACAGCAAGCAAAAAATGCTGTATAACAGGAAGATAATTCTTGTCATATAAAGTAAAAGTATAATCGTGAATTTACAGAATTTTTTGACAAAATTTAATTTGCAAGTATAGATCTTGATTTTGATTTTTTCGGTACTGAAATATACCCGAGTTAGTGCCTAATTAGGCAATACTACTGCCTAATCTGGCAACTCAACTGCCAAAGCCTCGCAAACGGGTACTGCGACAATACTTTGGGCATTTCAATTTCGCACTACTTTATTGCAAACTCGGGAAGAAGTCGCTCTCATCTATAGCGACCTGTATACGAAATCTTTTGTGGTGCGCAAACCACCAATGCGACATGTATACCAAAACTTTGACGGTCGCAAACCCATAGTGCGACATATGATTGTTCGGTCGGATGACTACATAGCCTCGGCCACTACGTCTGGCCGTTCTTATACGGTCAGAACATCGATCGCTTTCTAAAGTGATTACAGCTTGCGAACGACAAAAGATCAATATTGCATCCAGCAGAGCTTTTGGAATTGGTGCTCAGCTTGCACAGAAGAGGACTGCCATACCCTTTGCATCAGCTACACTCACCGTGATGACCACCAATTACCAGACGTACTTCACTGCCATAAACATCAGGTCGCGCTTTCAGGATTGCGTGGCCACTGTGGGTTCCACGCCGAAGTATTTGGTCAACTTGCCTTAACACCCCCGGATAATTTCTGTCCGAGCTGTGACTACAACATGGGTGGCTACAACGATCATTTCAACGATGAGATACTCGATACTGAGCGTACTTCTATTGAGTTTGCGTACATCGCCCACGGATTGAATTTCAAATAATGCACTCGGTCTATCCGAATGCACATGGGCCTGACTGCCCACAGGGAACAAGTGCTCCTTTCTGTTACCGCCGCCAAGGAAAAAATCGGATGACCGAAATTGGCTACAGTTATAGGTCCAGCAATGTCAAATCTGTAAAACCAAAGAAGGCGGCTAGAATATAGTTAAAGTTAATCATCATATCAGGTAAATGGGAAAGGAGACTTACAGTGCCACCAGCCAAAAAACGCAAGCCCGCAGTAGAGCACAGCCATATTATGCTAAAAGTTACGAATTACTCTATTCATGCTGGCGGCGGGATCAATCACGAAACACTTGACCACCGCTATGCGCATGACAAAACTAAGGTGTTTAGATTCGACAACGCAATTGAAATAGTTTCACTGTGCACTTGGCCAGCGGAGAGATACAACAACGAATTCCTAGTCAACATACGAGGGCAAGATTCGGGAATACACAATTTCAACAGTGAACTGTCCGACTTTCACGTCCTCGATAAGGACGGATGCAGAAAGTACCGAAAACGAGGAAATTATGAGATCGCGGTCTATGAGCCGCCAGACTCTATTGGAATGATTGAGAAAGTCCGAGGCCAAGATGCATGGCAGATAAACGCATGGCTACCACTTTCGACCACATCAGACTTGCAACGACTCGTAACATCCTCTCAGAATATATACATCGAAATACATGAGGTAAAGATTGGGAAGCGAAGAGCTCTGCGGTCAATTCAGTTTTCTTCGAAAGACCCAGATGCCGAGTAGTCACCCCTTGAACTACACGGCCAGATATCCCCAGGGCGAAGGAGAAGCACAGGATGTGAAAGAAGGTTCGACAAACATCATCCATTCTTTCAGCTCCAGTTATCCCACCGAGTAAAGACAAGTGGCTGGTCCAGGACCATCGCCAACAGGTAGAAGGTCTGGCGTGGCACGTATCGGCTTGGGCCGCTGCTGCGCAGCTTATTAGAACCAGGTGCGCGCTCGCTGCCCAGCGCAGACACTAGGCGCGACATATCATTTGAGAAAGAGATGTCAATCCTACTAGGGGACCTGGCTTATCTTCGCGAAGCGGCCAAGTCCTACCATTTGCAACGTTATCTTGTGCCAACAACACTAAGGCCGCGCCAAGGCGCTAATGGCTTTTATTTTCAGTTACGGGCCTCTTGGGATAGAATCTTTAACTTTATATATTTACCATGCTTGGCGTCTAATTTAAAACTGGGGAACTTACATCTATCACCCCTCCCGAAGGAGCATTGTGGAAGGCTTGTACGATATAGGTACCCGCCTCCAAGAACTTTGGCGTCGCATTGCCGAAATAACCAAGGGAATTTAGGTCTGAATCGTAGAGCGATGCATTAGAAGAACCCGGGGTATCAATGATTACATTGCCACCTGTAGGCATTGTTAATAGGTACCAAATGGTTCCAGTGCCTGAATAACTACCAGCAGATAGCGGCTCCAAACCATTCTGATCAAAAAGAGCTGGAGAGTTCACGAATATTGAGCCCCCCGAAGGAGCGTTGTGGAAAGCTTGGACGATATAGGTGCCCGCCTCCAAGAACTTTGGCGTCGCATTCCCGAAATAACCGAGAGAATTTAGGTCTGAATCGTAGAGTGATGCATTAGAAGAACCCAGGGTATCAACGATTACATTGCCATCTGTAGGCATTGTTAATAGGTACCAAATGGTTCCAGTACCTGAATAACTACCAGCAGACAGCGACTCCAAACCACTCTGATCAAAAAGAGCTGGAGAGTACACGAATATTGAGCCCCCCGAAGGAGCGTTGTGGAAAGCTTGTACGATATAAGTACCCGCCTCCAAGAACTTTGGCGTCGCATTGCCGAAATAACCGAGGGAATTCAGGTCTGAGTCGTAGAGCGAGGCATTAGAAGAACCCGTTGTATCAATGACTACATTACCATCTGTAGGCATCGTTAATAGGTACCAAATGGTGCCGGTGCCTGAATAGATACCAGCGGCCAGTTTTTTATATTGGTCAATTAGGTTTATGTAATCAATCATTGCCGACTGAGCTGATGAACTATCTTTCAGCGTGTAGTTTATCGAAGTTAAAACTGACGCACTATCAATTACCGCTTGCAAGTCCGCCTCACTTTCAAGGTTTATATCGGAAACAGCAAGATTCCGTAGTGGCTCAGGAATACTAATTGTTCCTTCATTCTGGGGCTCCTGATCTAGAGTTTGTAATAATCGAGCTATACTTAAAGTTTGGACACTAATATTGCCTAAATCTATATCTCCTGTGAGGCTTAGTGGAGATATCACCTCGCTGGCAATTGCGCTGCCAAGTGACAAATTACCAATAAAAAAACTAATTTCTTCACCCATCTTATAATTGAATTGTCCTAGACTGTTCGTATACCCGAACTGAGACAAAGTCGAAAACCCCAATCCTTTGACTGGCGCATCTACAAATATTCCACTAAGTATAGTTTGGCCCTCACTATCTCCATCACCCGGCAATTCTCCAACCGGCGTGCTCACATCAAAGATTAATGGGTTCGTAAAATTATTAACACTCGAAAGTAGATCTCTAAGGCCTGGGATGTCATTTGTACCGAAAGTTTTCGAATTTGCTTCTACGGATTCAGCAATACGTGCTGCTACGGATATTTTATTTTTCAGCGTGGTGAGATCTTCATTTTGAGCCCCATCCGCAATACGAGTTGCAATTGAAGCCAAGCTTATTGAAGCTAACTGATTTTCCCAATAGCTAAATCCTTCACCATTAATATCGGGGGATCGATTAAACATTTGCTGATAAAGATTACTAATCAATTCACTATTGGACAATCCGCCAAAACGCTGATTGAATTCCTCTGAATTACCAAACTGATTAATTATTTGATCAAGGTTTCCTCCATTATCATCAAGCTTTCCTGCCCAATATTCCACGCCGCCGGGATCGCCTGGGCGGCCGTAATAAGCGACATAAATCAGCTGAACCCGTTCAGCATTAGCATCGAAGTTCGCTGAGGCTATCGTTGCGCCGAGAAACCACCCGACAAGTAAAATAAAAATCACAAAAAACATACGAATAGCTGCCATATCTAAACCCTTTTACTATTACCAATACCTCCGTTAATTGTTCCGCAGGAATGGAGGCAGGCGGAGGAAATTCTTCGCTATAGTTAGCTATAATACCGAACGCTATGAATTACTCATAGATAAGATCCCACAGATCGATCTTAATTCATATTAAAACAATTATTTCGATTTACCAGAAATAGACGAACGAATGTTTATCTCTCCTCGCAGGAAAGCACGAACGTAAAACTTGGATTCCTCACCCGGAATTTTTCATTCCTGTTTTTTAATTCCCGCTTGCAGCAATCGTTCATTTTATCCTTCCTCTACCACTCGCCGGCACATGGCATTGTTATCGGTTTACCAAAAAATCGTTTTTTAGTATCCAGTGCTCGCAAAACAGGCATAGCAATTCCATTCTCTAGAAATCCACAAATGTTGCTGCTGGGCGTACGTCGTCAGATATTAGTAGCATTAGACATCATGGTGAACAACGAACAATACTCTGAGTGCGTTCTTTCTAGTCAGAAAATAATTGACTATGCATTTAGGCATAAAATGGGCTCACTTTTCTCATCATACAGTTGCCGCAAAAAATCCTTCCCTGAGATGCCTTTCTCTATCAAGGTATCAATCAACAGCGGACGAGTTGACGCTGCATCTTGTGCATCTCTGATACACACCATGAGAGACTTAGTACCGATAATGCCTCCCATTTCAGTCCTTTCAACTCCTTCGATTTCTTGGCGTAGCAAATGGTCTAAGCTTCGACCATTCTGACCAACCAAGCATGCCGATTTTTTGGCCAGCGATAACGGTGTTAATCCATCTAGAAGTTGGTTGTAGTGACTGGATGCACTTTCCGACACTTCTTTCGCAGCCGGCAGCTCTTCAGCCAACACAAGACACTTGGCCCTCACCGCGTCGCACAAAGTGTAGTGTTGCAGTAATAAACAAAAAGTTTCACGCTCGAAGGTGGGCAATCCTAATATGTGCTCTATCTCGCCGCGAAAATACCAAGATTCATCACTTAAGGCCTGAGCGATATCAATCAACATTGCATTAGTACTGGCATTGGATAAAGCATAAGTCGTATCTGCCCGATCAAGTAGACTTTTTACCTGGGATTGATGTTCACGAATACCCCTGGCTTCTAATACCTGAAATTGTCTGTTGATTTCTCCAGATACGCCCGAAAGCTGCTTGTGCAATCCATCCAATCGAGTCATCACGGCCTTGAAGCCTGCTGCATTAACACCTATCCCAACAAGCGTCGCCCCTAGGTTCGCCATCTGGAGCATTTGAACAGCTCCTAACATACGCTGCACAGCAGCCAGCTGTACGTTAGAACCTAAAGAAGATACCGTAGATATGGGCGAAAAAGGCGAACTAATGGCACTGCCCACCAGCTGGTTGACCAGGCCGGTCTCTTGCATGTGTGCCACAATCTGCCCACTAGCGGCATCTTTGATGATCGCCCCAAACCGGATCAAGTTGCCGTTTGCGATACCAACAGCGAATGTTGAAGGGACACTAAAGGGGATGGGGCTCAGCATGATTTGAGCTCCCCTATAATTGCTTTACTCGTCTTTAGAATACAAGCCTGTAACTGTTGACTCACACTGGTTTGGCCTTGCGCATCATTGCCAACAATCGACTCCTCAATTGATTGCCGTAAATGATTTCGATAGCGTTTCATTCTCCGGGCTTTCACCCCGCCCATTCGGTAAAAACTAAAGGCGGAGAGCAGCCCGAAAATGACAACGGTTAGCAACAACAGCCGGGCATTCAACGTTGTCATCCCGACCAAACCCAATATTCCACCTACCGAGACGACGTATAGACCCTGCAAGGCGGGTATAGCTGCAATACTGCCGATCCCTATGGCTGCCGTCGCCATATCAGTATAGTGGGTCTTGCTGTTATCAGGCTCGATTGCGTGTTCATCGTGCTCAAGCTTCATCACCAGGGCAGAAATAGGCTCGAGTGCACCTTGCGCTTGATTCAATAGTGATCGACTCTCCCTTGCTACCCATTCTCGAATCAGTGGCTGAACAACCTTATTGTTAATAGATTGAAGCCGAAAAATACAGTCGAAAAAACTAATGTCTTGGAGTTTTTCATCGATGGTTCCCAGCAGGGTTGGCAATCTCTGACTGAGATGGAGTTCAATCTCGGTAGTGTGTGTATCCTGCCAATCTAATACTTTTCGACGAATGTCGTCAGCATCAGGGCGTGAAATTGACCGTACCACCTCGTTTTCGATTTGGCGTTGCGGGACTACGACCTCTTTTTTCTTTTTAAACCAAAGCATTGTATCGTCCATGTCCGTAATACGGTTTTTCCAGGTAGAAACTATGCCAACGTAAGCATGCTTAATCAACCGCCAGGGAATTTGATATCGCACTTAACACCCATTAATAGGCTCATTTGATTGAGCTGACCCAATTTCTCAAAGGGTACATAATGAGGCTAATAAAGGGTGGTGAATAGTCAAAAACAACCTGCTAAGTCATTCTTATCAACGACTGAAGCAGCTACCACGGCATCACTAAGATCTACTTTGTTTGCCAACAGACTATTAAGCTGAAGATCAAAGGACCTCAGACCAGGGTGCAGTGCCATTGGCATATATACGTTAACATCTCGTTGTTGGCCAATTCGATAAACCCTATCTGTTGCTTGGGCTTCTTTAGCAGGATTCCAGTGTCGTTCCAAATGGATGACATTGTTTGCCCCAACTACCGTCAGTCCCACACCTGCGGCAACTGGTGACATAACTATGACGCCAAATCCGCTTTTTTCCTGGAAACGATCAATGATGGACTTACGAGTGTCAGATTCTTTCGCAGTCGCAACAGCTTTGGTCTCTCCGTTAATCGTCTCAACCTGTATTTTGAACAAAGTTGTTACAAGGGCGCATATATAGGCCTGTACGGCTTTTGTAGTAGCGAAGATGAGAACTTTTTCATCGCGCTTATTTATCTCCTGTAAAATAGCTAACGTTGCTCGAATCTTGGTCGAGTCCTCGGCTTGATTCAGAAAATCCCTTGCTTTCCCTGGCAATGGTCTCTTTGCATCAATATCGTGATGAATACTAGAAACCTTTAATTTCAGCAGACTTGGAAGTATCAAACCGCGTTTGTCATCTGTATTACTGGTTTTCACGCTCTCAATTATCTCATCGTAATATGACAACTGAGCCCCTGACATTAGCCCGGCTAGCTCCGGCATAAATTGATCGGATTCCGCAGCTTCATCACCAGAATAGATACGCTTTTTGGGGAGCCCCTTAAGCTCTTCGGCCTTAGTTCTCCGCAACATATAGTCACCTACAGACTCACGAAGCTGGCGGCCAACCTCGACTTTTATTTCAGCCGCCTCTTGCTCAGAAGCAGAGGTAATTGGAGAGATAAACTTCGAGCGAAATGACTGCCATGCGCCAAGCAGGCCAGGAACTGCTGTATCCATCAAACACCAAAAATCTTTTAAGGTATTCTCAACTGGCGTACCTGTTGCCAACAGCTTAAAATCAGCTTTAAGGCCTTTTGCTGCGCGCGTTGCGAGCGCATTGGGATTCTTGAGGTTCTGGGCCTCGTCAAATGCGACCACACTCCAATCTATTCGACTCAGTGAGAATTGGTAATCCCGCAAAGTTTGGTAAGTGGTTAAAACCAGGCGGTTCGGCATGTCCAAACGCTCTGAACCATAGACACCACCCACTTTAAGAGAATAACGAATCTGATTCTGATCCTCGATCAGGCCTGTTTCGGTAAATTCTTGTTGTGTCTCTCTCCCTGAACCTTTGATTTTGAACCGAGACAGATCGCCACTACTTTGTAGGACTACGATGTCTGAGAAGGGAGATTTATGAAAAGTCTCATCGACTTCTGCTTGCCAGTTTTCCAGCAAGCTAAGAGGTGCGACGATCATCACCGGTTTTTCTGGATAATTCTCTGCCTTGCATCGGCGGTACCATTCTGCAATCGCCACCAGTGTCATATAGGTTTTTCCTAATCCCATATCATCGGCTAGTAACGCCCCGCTAGACTCTTGAGATTTTCTAATGGTATCCATATGCGATAATAACCACTGGATGCCCTCAATTTGGTGGGGAAACGGAGAACGTTTTAGATTATCCTCAGTAAAGGTCTGTGCAGATATTTCCAATCCATCAAGACGAGCATCTCTAACAAACCCTTCTTCTTCGTCATTGCTATCGATCGCCACCACTGCTTGCTCTGTAGTGTGCGCTTCGCTATCACCGGGGGCAGCTTGATCTTTGGACGCTGGCCGAATACTACCATCCGCGATACCAGCTTTAATTTTTTCGATTGTTCCTGTGACTTTCTCTTCATCAGAGATGTCAAAAGTCCTACCTTCATATTCGACCATATCCGCTCCACTGTTATTTGCATCGTTAACTAAATCAACTAGCTCATCAAGTCGTTCTGTAGTATCCACGACCTCAATCAGCTTGTCTGCTGGCTCGACGAGAATCTCAGCCGCAGCAAACCAATCAATACCTGATTTCTCCACATCACCAAAGTAACGATGTGTAAATCTTTCTGCCCCATGAACACGTAGTGAGAACCCGGTATCTAGATCTATTAGAGCCGCGTCCAGATATGCAGTCGGAGACTTGAGAAATGTTGCCACCTGGTCTTTTGGAATTTGACGATTTGTTAGAATCTCTTGGGTGGCCTTAATACGCCCCTCATCCAAGAGCACAAATTTGTCTTTTACCCTCAAAATACAGTGATCATCGCCTTCTCGAATTTGACCTAGCCTTGCCTTTATATCGTCAAGATCCAATCCCGATCCGTAAGTGGGCGTGAGGACTAAATCACCGTTAGCGAGCTGTTCCAGTGCTACACCAATTGACTCAGGATTACTTAGCTCCAGATCGTTGAAGTGCGCTAGGTCAATGTCCATCCCTGCTTTTTTCGCTACCTGAAACTGAAAAATTAACCAATTATTTTCGTATTCTCCTCGTTCACTTGCCTCAAGAGATTGATGCTCTTCTAGAGCTTGCAACGCTCTCCATTCGGCCGGCGATAGGCGGTAATACTCCTTTTCAGCTAATTTCAAGAAAGGACCACATAAAGAAAAGTGAGATAACGCAGTGCCATCCGGCATTAACAACTCTAGCCTAACGGAAAAAGCAGCCTGTGCTGTGCTTCCCTCGAATTTTGCGATGAACTTTCCCGAAAATGAATTTGGCAGGTGAAATAGTGAACAAAAGTCTTCGCCTAGATCGGGCACGACAGATGAAGGCACCGTAAATCCATTTGAGTTCTTTACTGCGATTCCTTGCTCAACTAGTCCTTTGAGATATGTTAGCTGCAAGCCAAAAAACGGATTTTCAATGGCCTGTGCTTCTTGATCCAGAAGAGATTTTTTATCTAGAATGAAGTCTAAACCCTCATAAGGGTCAACCTTCCATTGAATTTTTGTACCCTCTGAACCTAGGGTGAACTTAGCAATGATTTCTCGAATTCCCATTTCTAGCGGACTCCAAACTTTGATTTATATTCCCGATAACGCTTTTTGGGAATTAACAGGGCGGTATCAATATTCAAGCCTTTCCTACTTAAAAAATGTAACGCTTTTCTCTGCCAGCCGAGATGAATGTCGTGGGTTAGGTCATAGTATCCATCGTGGTTATCAAATTCAGCCACATAGAGTGATACTATCTTTGAACGCAGGTCACTATCAGCTATGACTTTCACCCCATAATTAGCAACCTGTGCAGCCGCTGGCAAACGATCGAACAGCTTCAGTTTGAAACTATGGCTACCTTCAATCATATAAACCTTGCCGGCTAGATTTAGGTAAATCATAGAGGTTTGCATAGACTCGACCTTTGCGTACCCTGGTAGCTCTTTCCGATCATAATGCCGCTTTAAATACGTTTCAGCATAGCGGCTTAAGAAAAGACGGGATTCAGAAACTACACCTTGTTTGAGCAGTCCCTCCATAAATACCTTTCGCGATTCGAACATTCTCTCCATGTCACTATTGCTACTATCTTTAGCGCTTTGTTCCAAAACCTTAAGGAAAAGTGTTAAATCGAAGCGACTCAACCAGCCTCGCATTAATGATATACGTTTATCCCCAAGTAGTGACCACCATCGCTGATAATTCGGATTCGATTTAGGAACACGCGGGTCGCCAGCAATCGTGAGGATTGTGCTCTGCCAAGACCGGCTAATTGCTTGGCCTTCAGATCTATCGATTAATATTTCCAAGAGTACATGGCCAAGCTGCTTGCCTTCAGTGTATGGAGAGCTGACTACTTCCGGCTTACATATCTCAGCGAGAACAGAATGATCCTCGCCAACGGGAATTGTGCGCAATGTCTCTAAGTAGTATTGGTAGCGGCATAGAGTCAGAAAACGCCCGCCGGTGAACCCCGTAAGCCCGAGGTTTTTTAACATCGTATCAAAATCAATCTCTTCCTTCTGAGAGTATTTGACAACTTGGGATGGACCAAGGGGTGAAAAAATTAGCGCTTGATGTTGCGAATATCGCTTCAGCTCACTGGAACCGCCAGATGTCGAATAAATTAATTGAGATTTTATAAATTCACACCAATCAATAATACCTATCTCATCTGCCACTTCATCAAACTGAATAAAGAAAGCCCGTATGAGCTGAGTGAGGGTAAGGCGACTGATAGGTGTCCGGACCGACAATAAATGATCTAGAAGAGATTTAGATATCCCAGTCTTTGTTGAAAAATCGTTAGAAGTGGAAAGCAAATATGTAAATGCCCTCACATCAACAGAAGTTTTTATGTGATCGATTAGGTTCGCACCTTCATCTCGAAAGGTAACTTCTAGTAATTTTCTACATGCGTTTTTAAAGCCATCTGATCCTTTTCCAGCTTTACGGCCAACTGCGACCATTTTCAGTTCAGCCGTACGAATGATATGAAAATGGTGATCCTGCCAATCCGGCAGCTCAAATTGAACCTCCGGTAATGGTTTCATCAGTTTAATGCCTTTTTAATAGCCTGGTAATCTTCTAGGGCAGCTCTTTTAACCGTAAAACGGATGTCTATTCGACGGTTTTTTCTGTGAGAGTCACGACCGGACAGAACACCGTTAGGACAAGCCGTTATATCGTTGATTTCTGGGTCATCATTTGTACAAGGTGTAGGCCGTGTTTCTGCGTAGCCGCTGACTGAAAACAACTTCTTGCCAATATGATTATCTAGTTCCTCCAGACGGTGGCCTTCTTCCATTGTCGAATTCCAGTAATCCCACACAGATATAGCCCTAAAAGTAGACAAACCCCAGTTCCCTTTAATTAGACGATTCCTATAGGGTACTTTATCGGTGTGTCCTTCAACAAATATGGTATCGAGATACTGCCAGCGATTGTCCTTGGTAATACTTGAATAGAGTACACGCCCAATATCTAGGGCAATATTTTTGTGGTGCTCATCAGACGGAATGTCAAAGCTTCCTTGCCTAAAGGTCAATACGTTCTCCGGAATTCTAATGACCGTATCGTTATCGCTTATCTCTACAGGTATATTCATAGCCATAAGCTCATCAACTATTTCGTGAAGTAGGTGCCGTCTCACCTGCTCCGCCTTGGCTATTTCTTGTATAGCCTCATCCCATTGCTCGCGTTTCTGAGTTAGCTCCAAAATCAAGGCAACTGAGGCAAGAACAAATATCACTAGTAAACCGGCCATGATATCTGAGAAAGACATCCAATAAGGATTTTCCTCATCTACCGGATGGTTGTTGTATCTCGAACTGCCCACCCTCATGCAACAACGCCTTCTCTACGCGAACGAACCTTCCCATCAATTTCATCGACTACATCGTTTAGCGCGCGAACAGCATCTGTCATAGAGCCAATATAAGTGTTGGTCTGTTCATTCCAGGTATTTAAGCGATTTACCGTTTGAGATTGAACTCGTTCAGAATAATCGTTCAACAAGTTTGCCACTTGATTCTCGAGCCCCTCGACGTGCTCTCGCATAGACCTTCCTAAGCTTTCAAAATGGGTGTCGACAGAAGACAGGCCCGATTCGGCCTTGGTTGCTGCGCTTATCATGGATTGAGAGGTTTCAGCCAGTTTATCGCCAGTTTTATTCAAATCTTCCGACAACCGACCAAACAGCCCAGCCGTATGAGTATTTTGCCCTGTAATATTGTCTGCGTGCTCGATTGCATTCGTGAGTTTTAAAGAGAACCCGTCTGACGCCGACTTCAGATTACTAGAAAATATCCCTAGCTGATTTGATGTTCCTTTAAGATCAGCCGCGACCAGCTGCATGGCCTGAGTTGCATTCTCATGAGTACCCGACAATCGGTCAAAACGCTCTACCAATCCGCTTAGCCCTGAGATGAGTTCTACATTCTGTTGCTGTTGTGTCTCTAGTACACCATCTATACCTTTAGAAATATCTTCCTGCGCCCCTTGAAAGCCTTTTAACTGATCGTGCAATATTTTCTGACGCGCAATTTCGCGTCCCTGCTGACCTTCAACTTGAGTCGACAATTCTGTTTGCACAGCTTTCATGGTGTCAGAATTTTGGTCCGCGAGTTGTTTCAACTGCGTGGTCATCCCTGAAATAAAGCTGCTCATGGAGGTTTGTAATTCAGTTTGTCTTGTCGCATCTCTCTCTTGCTGAACCTCAAGCTGATTTTTTACAGCTGAGTCGACGTTAACTAGGATTTCGGAGTTCTTTTGAACCATATTCTCAATTTGGCTATCCAGCTTCGATGCGAAACCTACTAATCCAGCTGTCATGCCACCCGACGCATCCACAATTCCCTTCGCAGCCTTCTCCATCATATCCTTCTGGTCGCTACCAGCTGACCCTACCCCTTCTAAGAACCTTTCTAATAGGTTCTCCAGGGCTTTCTCAGAGCCAGAATGAGCATTGTCAACGAGCTTTTCAATGGCCGGTCCAAGTATGGTGTTAAGGCTATGTTCCATCCCGTCCCGAATTGCCCCTGAAGCTTCACGCATCGCTTCCTGCATCCGATGACCAATCTTTTCATCAAGTTCCGCCAGTTTTTCAGTACTCTGGCGTGTGAACTCCTCAATATTTGAAAGGCTTTGTTCAGCGGTAATGCGAGGAAAAAGGTAATCCACCTCATTCTGGAAAGAAGTGATTGCCGATCGAATATTTCGTTCAAGGAGCTTTTCAAAGAAGTTAAAAACAACACTAGTGAACACACCCCAAACAGAGGTCATGAACGCAATTGAAGCACCGCCTATCATCCCAAATATCCCGACCGTCAATACATCGATCTTGGGGGTATCACCCATGTTAGCTGACAATGAGGAAAGTCCCATCTGAAGGCCCGCAAATGTACCGATAACACCAATTGCCGTTAAAAAGCCGGGGACAGCGGCGAGCAAGCGGTTTTCCGTTAGCCCTCTAGCGATGGTATGCGTGTTAAAGAAGTGAGCCGAATCTAATGTATTACAGAGTCTTTGTTTCTGAGGTATGTGAACAAGAGACTCATCAAATTCTCGCCATAACCGCCCATATGCTTCGCTGGTCATGGCTATGTTGAATAAATCACGTCGTTTTTCGAGTAACTGCTCAGCCGATAAACCTTTAAGCATATCCCGATAAAAACGCAAGTGTCTTTTTGCTTGCCAATAATTCCAAATCGATAACACCGAGAAAAACAAAACCGCACCGACTAAAACTAAAACAAATAGAGCGCTGAGACCTTGGGCGGAGGTTACATCCCAATCGAGAACTCGCCCGAACTCCGGCCATAACTTCGTTAAACTGTAATCAATCTCGTCCATTCCTTTCCCCAAAATCGTAGAATCTGTTTTAACTTATGTCCGGCAGTACAACACTACGCTGTTCACTAACGATGCTCTCAGTATTAGTGCCACTTTGCCGTATTTCGTCTTTCCGTTGTCCTTCTTCATGCATATTCAGTAATTCGTCAGCTGGTATATAGTCGACTTCTAGATTCGCTTTATCTGTAAAGTAGCTAGGAAGCTCAGCCTTAATAGAAGGCGCAAGATTCTTGAAATCACCTACCTGCTTGACCAGGTTTCCTCTGCCGCTTACCAGCTGGCCTTCAGCTTTCAAATAGGCCTCTGAAGCCTTATCTAGGCCTTTTTTTACACCCTCGAAGTTGCTTAAGAACGTATTCAGCTTCTTAAAAACGCCCTCTGCTTTTTGCGCCAGAGCGGCAGTATGTTTGTTTTGATCTTCGTGACGCCATAGTTGCCGCACGATATTTAAACTCGTAAGTAAAGTAGTAGGTGTGGCCACCAAAACGTTATTCTCGATCGCTTTTTGAAACAGAGTTTCATCGGCCTTCAACGCCTCAACAAAGGCCGATTCTATGGGGACAAACATAAACACCATTTCAGGTGAGTTCAGGCCTGGCAGCTTGTAATAATCTCTGTCAGCCAGCTCTTTAATACGATCCCCCATGGCTTTAACATGTTCGTCTAAGGCGATCTTTCGCTCTGCCTCATCTTCTCCATTGATAAAGCGGGTGTAAGCATTAAGAGACACTTTGGCATCGATGATAAGGTGTTTATCTTGCGGCAGGTATACGACGGCATCCGGACGTTGCCGGCCTTCTTCAGTTGTAAAGGAGACTTCACGTTTGTAGTCCTTGCCAAGTACCAATCCGGAACGGTCCAGTACATTTTCCAGCACTAGCTCCCCCCAATTTCCTTGCAGTTTTTTCTGGCCACGAAGCGCTGTTGATAGTTCGTGGGCTTCTGTGGTGATTTTTTGATTGAGTTCTTTTAAAGACTCCAACTCTTTTTTGAGTTCGCTTCGCTGAGTCGTCTCACGGTGATGAATGTCTTGCACTTCCTTTTTGAAGCCATCGATGGATTGCTGGAAAGGATTGATGACTGAAGACAATGTCTGCTTGCTGCTCTCTTGCAGAGACTTGGTATTAGCCGCCAATATCTCCGTTGATAGCACTTTAAATTGCTGAGTCAGATCGCCTTTCTGTTTTTCAAAGGTTTCAACTTCCCTAACGTGACTGGCATCGCGCTCACTCTGTGTGGTTTTCAGTTCAGCAAACTCGCGGTTCAGACTCTCGTATCGACTTTGCAGCGCTTCTAGCTTATCTTCGCGAGCTGTTAGCTCTGATTTAACGTCTTTTAGTTGCTGCTGAGCCTCTTCTGCTTTGATTTCGAACGATTTGCCGCGCTTGCCACTTTCAGCAATTTCATGTTTGAGCTGGCTGACTGTGCCACGCTCGGCTTGCAACTCCTCAAGTTGGGTACTAAGTCGCTGCTGGAACTCTAGTGTCTGTTCGTTAGCCAAACTTAGTTTAGCCTGAGCTGATTCGTTCGATTTTTCAGCGACGTGTTTTTCCTGTACGGCAGATTCTGCCTTAGCCTTACTATGACCAGACTCCGCTTGTAACTCAGATTTACGGGCTGTGAGCGCCTTAACTTCAGTCGCCAATTTTTGGTGTTCCAGCTCCAGTGAGCGATACTCTGTCGACAGGCCCCTGATTGTTTCTGTCGCCGTACTGCGTTGTTTTTCAAGCTCCTGATTACTTGCGCCCGCAGCCGATAGACTTTCTTTCACTTTAGCAAGCGCTTGCCTGCCTTGATTTTGAGCAATTAGATACGCGAATGAGCCCACCAATAGTGCGATAGCTGTCACTATCAATATTTCTTTACTTGCCATCGTAAGGTCCATTACTTTTTTCCTTGATCCACGTAAGTTACGGGCGTTTATTTTCCCTGTTTACTATTGGTCTATGCAAAAACGGTTTGAAGACGCGACCCATTGCACCAACGAGATCAGGGTTAAATTTACTATCTCTTCTACAATATGATGCCCTGGCCATAACCTACTAGAAGGCTCAGAATGATTCTTCCTCATCATCGAAATCAAGGCCTGACTGAATACCCGCAGCCGATGACTGAACGCTTCTGCCAGGCTTGGCTTCACTGGCGCTAGGTTTGGTGTTGGGTTTAAAGGAAGAGATTGCCTTTGACTGCTCGACGCCATCCATTGACCACATTCTTACTCGTCCAATAATTTCATGACCATAGGGATGTTTATACTTCCATCGCTTTACGATTCTAGTGCCGCTGAGCTTTGCAGATGCAGTCAATCTTATCGTCTGGTTCATTTTGTCGATAATAGCAGTGACGTCCTCTTCAGTTATTTCATCTCCCTGCTTCTCAACAAAATTTGAGATGACTTCGCCACTCGTCGACTCATTTTCATATGCTAAGCGACTGTTCATAAAAATGGTCAAAGCATCTACGGCAACCCCGTCAGCTTTGTCGGCTGAATGGGTTCTTGCGCGATCAAGTCTTGCCTCATTTTTACCTTTATAGCCAAATCCCCACTGTCCATAGGACAGTACGAGAGGCTGACCCTGTTCATTAAAAACAACGCGCACACCAAACTGAGAAGAGAGTTGTTTACCGCTATAATCTATATAGCGCCCCAGGGGCTTGCCTTTCTTGGCAGTCAAAAATGGCTCTCGTTGACGGCTCATATCACTAGCCAACTGCTGCAATTTATCTGACCTGATCATTACCACACCTATCGAGTGGTTACCATTTCCGTCTTGACCTTCAAAGGTTCTAACCGGTAGCAGGCCACTACTCGCACCAATTGCTTTCTTAATAGACGTCGTTAGATAGCTATTAAGATATAGATTTTTACGCTGTGCTTCTGGTATAGCTTCATATTCATCGGGGTCTACACCGGCCTCTACTAATAACCCGTCAAGCTTTGCCTGGCTAAGCGCAATTGCCTTGTCGTATAGCGCACCTATTTCAGATCTCGATACCTTCTTATCGTCGAAATCATGAACATTATCTGACTCATCTGACGTAATCGTTTGTTCAGTTTTTACGGCATTTCGACCGAAGTTGTTAAATACATATTTAGACTGGGCTTCTAATAACGCTTTTTCGAAGGCAATCTGCCTAGACTTCACCCATGATGGGCTAGAGGGTTTGGCCGACACCCGTTTCACTGCACGGTAGTAGACCTTACCCCCATCCTCCGTTACACCCTCATTGATCGAGCGCTTGTCGAAGTATGCATCGATCGCGTCTTCTACCATCTCAGAGGAGCTTGGTTCCGGCTCACTGAGCTTATTAATTTCTGCCGCATCTTTATCAGTAATTGTCTTGTCCGCAGAAGAGAAAACCTGTCCTGAAAGAACAAGCTGCGACACCAGAACACCAAATAAAATTTTCGACTTAATTTTCACAAAAATAATCCTCAACATTACCAGTCATTGTCTTCTGTAGATATTTTTTTGGATTTAGTGATTTTCGGTTTCACTATTTCTATCTTGTCTCGCAGCACAAACAATCTAGCCGGTACTGAATCCGGTATAAGATCCACACCTTCTGTAATGGTGGCATAGCTCTGTTTGGGAGCTACGCGATTGACCTTTACCACACAGCAGTAAAACTCTTCGTAACCAGAAAACTCCTTCGTATAGGGGTCGAATATTTTTTCACCGCGCTTATATACTTTATAGCTATCGCCAACGCTCAGTCGCTTACCGCCCTCTGAAAGAATAACCTCATCGCTTCTTTTCGAGATAATGGCAAGAGGGTATATTTGATCAACTAGAAACTTAACCAAGCTCTTAGATAGCTCACCCAATAGCACCTCACCAACTATATTAGCTTTATCACGATTGGCCCTGGGAAGTTCTTCGTGACCAACAGAGGTCTCTACAGTATCGGAAAAAAACACCTGCGAGGTAGCTACTTCGATAAAGGAATAGGAATAAGACGCATCGCCGGAGCCGACGATATAGGTTTTGTCTGATGTTCGCATTTTTCTAGTGTTGGTAGAATATTGAAGTCTATCTAAAGTCCCCACTAACATAAAATCTGACACAAGAGACTGGCCCAATCTTGCAGCTTCCTCTTTGGCTGAATTGCTAGAGGAAGCCAACGCCAACTCACTGGCTACAGCTCTTGTGTTTTTCCGATCAAGCACAGCGAATTTACGAGTCTGAACCAAACTATCAGATATTAGTTGATCTAATGTTACGGCCATTTTTTGAGCATTCAATTTCGCACCCAGCACTGAGAACGTATTTGTGACTACCTCTGACGGTATGATGACAATACGTTTTCTGTCAGCTGACTTGGATTTCTTGTATTTAGCTACCTGAGTAAGTACTTCCAAAATCCAATGGCCAGAGCTATCGTCAGCTATTAGTACTTCATAGCCTGAAACTACTCCTTTGGTTTTTTCTTTAACTACACTTAAATACTCATCTGACGCATAATATTCTTCAGACTCATTTGTCGCAGATGACACCTCAGTTGATAGGCTCATCTTCTCCGATTCAATAGCTTTGCCATGAACTTGGCCAATAGCCTCCAACAAGGCATTGTTTAGCGCCTCTTGATAGGTACTTCCTTCGCCACGGGCATTAATATCGACACGATCGACTCCCGCACTTACCAATAATGGCGTCAATAAAATAACTACAGTCAGTAACGTATTTCTAAACATATCAACCTCAAAAAGGCGCTTTGTTTAAGCGCCTCTACCAACGGTAAAATTAGTCAAAACTGATTTCCATATTCGCGTCATCTGGCATATCGATACCCTGTGATTTTGCGAATGAAACTAGTGTTTTCGACGACTTATAAAGACTATTGGCGAATCCTGGTATCTCTTTCGCTACATACATGCCAGCAGATAGCTTTTTGGTCACCTTCATTTTTTTCATCATGGAGGCAGAACTAATAGTGTTCTTGGCCCCTGCGATAAAATCGCTAGAAGAGTCCGATAGTTTGCTGGTCTCATAAAGACCTGAGAAATAGGGTACAAATCCCTTTGCAAAAGACATCTTGGCTTCTTCACTTAGGCTGTCTGAACTTTCTGTCCCGGCTATAATTGCATCTTGAGCTGAGCTGGATGTCGCTGAGGCTCGTTCCATGGCATCTGCGTCTACCACCGCTCCAGATTTAAGCGCTTCTACCTCTTCGGCTAACGCAGCAGCCTCCTTCTTTAAACCCAATGCGTCGGCAAACATTGTCTGTGCATCCATAATATCAATAGCTGCCTTAGTATATTGCTTCACTAGACCATCTTGAGCCGCATAACTATCAATTGACGTATCATTCGCATTACCTTTTACGGCAGAAGTAAGGTCGTTCAGCCCGAGTGAAAGCGCGGAAGTAGACACTAGAAGTAAAGCTGATATGAAAGAAGACTTTATTAGTGATTTCATGATTTTTACATTACACCTTTTGAGTTAAGTTGATTTACAAGCTCTATTGCAGCCATATTGGCCGCCTTTTTAAGGGCATTTCTTTCCGCAACAGTCTGGTTCGGTCCGAGGCCAGCAATCAAAACAGGCCCTACAGAAGCAACCGTTTTTGGAAAACGACTCTTAACGCTTATCATTTTTCCAGTGACTGTCACATTGACTCTTACATTACCGGTGGCTGAGTCTATTTCTTTCACTCCAATATCCAGTGTGCCCAAAGCCAGGTAAGGTATATCAAGCATCTTGGCTCCTTTTGCGGCGTTTCTTTTGGTTTTCCCACTGATATCGCTACCAATTCTGAAGTCTTCTTTAAACGCATCTACAGACAGCAATCCTTCAGATTCGTCTTCAAGATACTCCGCTTCTACTACTTCAAAACCAGACGTGGAAAATACCTCACTCATGGCCACATTAATCTCACTGGCCGAAGCTACGTCATAGGCAATCTTGTCTGACCTTTGTGTTTTGCTTCCACCGCTAGTGGTCGAACGGCTCTTGTTAGTCTCAGAGCTATAGGCTACACCGGACGCACCAGCCTGTTCTTGCTCTTGCCCCTCTTCTATAGAGATATCGTCAACCCTTTTATAGTCCTTAACATCGTAACTTTGCACGGATGTCTGCCTACGCGACACAAACACAAAGGACATATAGGACCTCTCGTCGCCCGACGTTTGCTGTGTTGCTGATGAATCATCAACTAGGTTTTTTATCCTGACATCGTCAATACTGACTCTTAATACAATTTTGTACGTTTTCGAGTCTTTATCATTTTTCTCAGTAATCGTGGACTCTGACAATATATATTTCTCTACGTCAACCTCTACTTGCGCCCTTACTGTTTCGTAATTTTTTAGAAAGCTGCTGCCTTGTGATGAAGCCCACGATGAAATCGCTGCCTTACGGGCATTCGCTTTGGCCTCAGCCTTTTCCTTCGCCGAAGACGATTTCCAGCCACTATATCTAATCTCGCCTATTCCCTTAGTCGAGGTTTCTGCCAGAACCAGTCCAGAGTAGATAAATACGAACACCACAGCAAAATATCTTATTAACGACATTGTTCTATTACCTTCTTGATAGACTTGAATTGTTTGAAGTTTTTCGCGTTTGATGAGTGCTTTTTGAACCATTTTCTATCAGGATTACCTAGCTCCTGAGATAATTGGCTGAACAGAACTGTTAAAGTCTCACTATAGCTTGGCCAATCAAATATTTCGGCCTGAGATGCGGGTACTTTTTTGGTGGCACCGTTAAACAGTTTTCCCTGATAAAATATTTCTCCTCCTAAAGGCTCATAAAACTTGAAGTTTGCTTGAGTGGCATAGATATATGCGGTACCTGAAGAGTTTTTGCTAAACTCCTTTTTTTTCAAAGCTACAAGAGCTATGTCAATGGCGTAGTCTGGCTCTGGTATTTCCATCATATATACATCACCGTTTGCATACCGACCCGCCAATTTATTGCCTATTGCGTGCCCCTTGGTAAAGGGCAGCACTGATACGGATTGGTTGACCGACAAAAAACGAGTAAAGTTCTGTCCCATTAGTTGTATTAACTGGTCTTCAGACACCCCTTCGCCCAATTTCGTCATGAGGTTATCTTTTACACGAACGTTAACGACCTTCAAGTAATTAGCGTATTTTTTTACGGGATCGATCTTTTTTATTCGGTCAATAAAAATACTAAGAATGTTGACTTTTGTTCCACCAAAATAAATATCCCTATAACGCATAAGAATATCATCGCGCGTAGGCATGTGGTCGAGCGAATCGTTAAACTGAACGTCGATTGGATATGTAGCTACTACCTGCATACTTTTGTAGTCAAACAAAAGGATTTGAGCAGACATCAAAATAAGCAATTTGTATCGATCACCAATTTTCTCAACCGATGTCATTTCCGACTCTAGGGCCAAAGTCATGGCCATAGCGTCATCTCTGATATCAGCAAGTCCACCCAGCTGTAAGTTGAAGTTGTTGATTTTGGCAGAACGTACTCTATCGTTTAATACAGCATCAAAAGCTGAAACGCCATTTTCTGCGGTATTAAGGCTGCTGGAATACGGGTAGTTGATTTCTATAAGATTACTTGCGCCTAAATAGGAAAAGCCACCGTAATACACGTCCACTGCGTATGTTTTAAGGCAAAAGAGCAGGAAGAAACTCGCCCGTAAAGTTTTACAAATCACTATAAAATCTTAATTTAAAATTTTCGTAAGGGAGCTGCCGCCCAATTGATGCCCAATCCTTGCCGCTGATGGGGCTTTTAGCACCACCCAAGATCCATCATTTTTCCCAATGAATTCAACTCCAGACACTCTAGGTTGATTGGCTTCAAGCATGATTAGATTGTTGTTGATTAAGCTATACCGGCCAGAAAGCTGCAACTCATCTGCGCTGATAAAAATATTTGAGGGATCTACCTGATTGATGCTGACGGGGAATTCTTCGCCGTTGTTAAGTTGAAGTAGCCAATCGCCTGACATGGTTTCTGTTGAGGTATGTACGCACCCCAGCAAAGTAGTTATAACGAATAGTAGAGTGATTCCGTACTTAGCCTTACACACATCAGTGCTCCGTTAGCAGTGCCCACTAAAAAAATGACACTCAAACTATCCTTACCTGCTACTTCGCAGGTTTCCGTTTTGTCGCGTATAACAACCCGACAAGAAAATCAGTATTTAGTATTTGTATTACAATGTCAAACGCGTTGATCTCTAAAAGAACATAAAAAACACCGTGTATTTTTCATACTCATTGAAAGATTATTTGGTTTTTTGCCTAATAGATTTTACTAGGGATAATTCCCGTTTGCGGATAGCTGTTCAATAAGTACTATTCTTAATAAATATTATGATGCGCTGGAAATGATCGGCGAACTTTATTCGGCATGTGCAGGTGCATGTGCAAAAAACAACCAGAATGGAACGCAGAGAACGTATTGAATAAAACTTTGTGAGACCTTCCCTGTACCAAATTGCAGGAAAATATTCCTCACCCGTATGGGTGATATTTCCAAATAATCGCACTGGTATGCCCGGAATTTCTAATATTCCTGCATTACATCCTTGAACGTTGCGCCAATCAAATTGTGGTATTGCTTGGCAATTTTGCAGTATCATGTTCATTCAATTTTTTAGCCAAATTCGCCATGCCATTACAAGCTATTTATCTACAGATTCGAATTAGCGCTTTACACTGCCCTTGTATCTAAACACACATACGGTGCGACTACGGCGTCCTCATAGAGCAAAATTCAACGGGTGCAGCCTGGAAAGATCTATAGTGGCACGGTGAATATGGACACCAAATATGAGGTGATATGATCATCTCTACAATAAAACAGTTGGCAATCCGCCCATCAATAACCGATATTAAAAGTATTATCAGCGAGCTCAGATAAAAACTATCGAGGCCGGCGGCGAAGACCATGAGCTGGAAAACCGGTGGAAAGAAAGCAATGTGGACGTAATCGTGGCATTTGCACGCAATAGAAATTGGGGTTATGTCATGCAGGCTTTTATCCAAAACCGGAGAAAGCTAAATAGTGAGGGACATCAAAAGTTTATTCAGTCGAAAAATTAATTTTTGAAAGCGTTTCATTGCGCTCTCATAAATTGACCGATCTCAATACGAAGTTCACGTACAGAGAAATATCTTGTGCACATTGAAAGTAAGGCGAATTTCAATCCGAACTCTCAGAAGAAGCAATCTGCTTTTGTAGTAGATAAAAGGATTTGAATAACTGGCGCTTTAAAATACGTAAATCTCTTGCCAGCGGCATAGCTAGCTTTTTCTTGTCATCGTTAAGCAGTTCGATGATTTGATGCCCTATTCCATGAATATTCTCATGGATTTCTTGAAGCTTCCAAAACTCAGGGAAATTTCCATAGCGCTCCATACCATACCCGTAGTACCATGCACCAAAATGACACTGACGGTGATCAGTAAACTCCCCATTTGCCAACTTAAGATCATGACATTCCAGTACTGTAAATATGTCTTGAATCCACTTAATATGCTCTGATTGTGCAAGTAACAGCGGAAGATTTCTCATGTCCCATTCAGAGCTCGACCAGAGAGACCATAATTTATCCGGGGTATAATCACGCGCCCAATCAAATATTTCCCCCGCCGGCATTGGCCTAGCAATGCCATATCCTTGTGCGCAATCACAGCCAATGCGGATAAGCAGCACACCGTGCTCAGCTGTTTCAACGCCCTCTGCAATGACGGTTTTACCAAAGATTTTTGCCAATGAAACAACCCCTTCAACAAAGGCCAAGTCATCAGATTCTTCCAACATATCATGAACGAATGTCTGATCAATTTTGATCGTATCAGCTGGTAAGTTTCTTAGGTGGATTAATGAGGAATAACCCGTGCCAAAATCATCAAGAGCGATCTTAATACCCATTTCATTCTGGCATCTTTCAATAATGCAACCGATAGTATCAATATCACCAAACACACTACTTTCCAATAATTCCAACTGTAGGTGCTGGGGATCGACATTAGGATATTTATCAAACGCCCTATTCAATTGATTAAAAAACTCTGAGGACTGCATATGATGGGACGACACGTTTATACTTACTTCGAGAGTAAGCCCTAGTTCTTTCCAGCAATTCAGCTGTGTTACCGCCTCACTAATTACCCAACCACCAATTTGAACATCTAGATCTGTGCCATCTATCATTGGTAAAAAATCTAAAGGAGCTATCATTCCATTTTTTGGGTGGAACCAACGGATCAACGCCTCGACGCCAAATACCTTGCCAGTTCTCATGTTGACTTTAGGCTGATAATACAATTGAAATTCTCTATTCGCTAGCGCCTGCCTGAGCTCTTCCAGTTTTTCTTGTTTCTGGACTACTTGTTGATCGTCACGAGTACGGTACAAGCGCTGGGAGTTTTTACCGGACAACTTCGCCTGATACATAGCTTGATCAGCATGACGCATCAATATGTCTAACTCAGCATCGTCTTGCGGGTAAATAGTAGCCCCAATAGAAGCTGTTATTTTATGAGTCGTCCCTTCAATTTGATAGGTTTTTGCAAGTCCATTACGAATACGGGTCAGTGTTTTTTCACACTCAGCGATTGATTCAATATCACCTAATATCAAAGCGAATTCGTCACCGCCTTGTCTCGATACCGTATCTTCTTCCCGAATAATATATTGGATGCGCTTTGCCACTTCAATTAGTAAATCGTCACCCACACTATGACCATAATTATCATTTACTGGCTTAAATTTATCCAAATCCAGAAAACAGATAACGAGCATGGTTTTACTACGCTTGCTATGAGCAATAGCTTGACGAAAACGATCCGCAAAAAGCACTCGGTTTGGAAGACCGGTAAGGACATCATAGTGCGCCATTAACCTAAGACTTTCTTCTTGTTCCTTTTTGTGGGTTATATCAGTACGCACTGATATGTATCCATCCAATTTATTATCTACATCATATTTCGGTGAAATAGTTGTTTCCACCCAATAATAGCAACCGTTTTTCGCACGGTTACGCACTTCGTCATGCCAGATATCACCTTTTGAAATAACCAGATACATCTTCCGCCAATATTCTGCGGATTTATTGCCTGAATTAAGAATTCGATGATTATTTCCAAGTAATTCTTCTAATGTATAACCGCTAACGGAAATAAACTTGTCATTAGCATAGGTAATTACCCCTCTTTGATCGGTTATAGAGATCAGTGAATGCCTATCCATCGCGATTTTTTGTGCAGACAGATCCCGAGTTAAAGCTCTAAGTTCTAATGTTCTTTTTTCTACCTTATTTTCAAACTCAAGCCCTTCAAATAAAAGTCTTTGCTCCAATGCCTTTTGATTCGACGACATTATCTCTGCTTTACGTATGAAGAAAATAAGAAACATTAAAGAAATGAGTGAAATAATATAATAAGTTGCTTCTTGGTATTCGATGCCTAAAGAACGACGGTGACGGATAGCGCTAGTCATGTATCTTGCTGACTCGACAGCCTGCATAAATGTGCGATCTAAATACTGATCTATAGGACCCCCTGCCTGGCTGCCAGCATTACTCTCCCAACGCTCATGAGCGATTGATCGAAAGTCAGATATTAAAGACTGAAACTGCAAAACAACCGATTTTAAACGTGCATCTTCAATTGGATTAATAACTAAATCTGAACCAGAGACTTCACCATGCAATATCGTTCTAACTTGTGATTCGGCATTATCTAACCCCGCCCAAACTTGTTCAATCGATATAGAAGGATCACCACTTAATATTTCTTCAAGCCACAAATGGGAATCAGTCAAATAAATCTGGGCTTGGAAAATTGCATTAATGCGCGAGGAGCTGGTTGTCACAAGATTATGCCATGACATATGGCTATAGATTAACAGCCCTAACGACAATAACCCAAGCGCTACAATTATTCTTGATTCTCTAGTTAGCCGCATAACCATACTCAAAACACATTCTCCAAAACATTACTAAATTCAAAACCCGCCTACTCATTTACGGTGTTTTTTCTAAAACTCGCAGCGCCTCAAAACGTTTATTTTTAAAACTCAACTAACTATATCCCGTGGGTATTTCCGTGACAATGAAATGGACTGCACAAAAACTTAATATCATTAACCCGAAAAAATCAATACCCTACTTTCCGGCGCGGTTTCCCAAAGAACCATCACTGACACAGTAATAACCAGGCCAGCTTTGGCGTGGCTCTTCAATGGGCCTCGGGCTGTCAGATCGCTTAAACCGCTCATAGATTTCCTCTTTGGCGTATTGCAAGAAATAGGCGCACAACCAAAGCGGGATACCACTCGAGTCGAGATTTTACGAACGTTGTTTTCTTTGGCTCGCTTTCGAATAACACCTATGTTATCAAGGATAACAAACCTGCCTACTATCCAGACTGCAACCGGTCAATGGCTGCTAAACGTGAATCAAAGAAACCGATTAAGTCATCTGCGGGTGCCGGCCGACTAATGAAGTATCCCTGAATAAAGTCACAACCCGCAATTTGTAAAAGACGGAATTGACGTTCAGTTTCCACCCCTTCAGCGACTACTTTCAAATTTAGACGATGACCCATCTCTATGATGGATATCACAAGAAAAAGATCGCGCTCATGCTCGTCAATTCCTTTAATGAATTCCCGGTCAATTTTAAGAATATCAACAGGAATGTTTTTTAAATACGCTAAAGAACTATAGCCCGTCCCAAAATCGTCTAATGATATTGTTATATTGTGCTCTCTCAGCAAAGAAAATGCCTTGGTAAGGCTAATCGAAGTTTCAAGCATTTGGCTTTCAGTGACCTCAATACCGACATGAGAAACATCCAATTGGTACTTATTTAGGGATACCAACAAGTGACCTACAACATCTCGCTGCGAAAATTCGACTGCTGAAATATTAATTGCGACCTTTATTGCGGTATCATATTGGTCTACCCAACTACGTATCTGCCGGCAAACAGACTCAACTACAAATTCACCGAGCCTATTAATATAAGAGTTTTTTTCGGCAACAGGAATGAATTCAAGTGGTGAAACTAGTCCCATTTCAGGGTGCAGCCAGCGCACAAGCGCTTCAAAATATAGAAACGATGATTCCGTCGATCGCTCAATGCGTTGATAGAACACTGATAATTCACCCCGCTCAATAGCCAACTTCATTCCATTATGAATAATAGCTTCACGCTCCGCCTGCTGATGAACCTCTTGATCAAAAAAGCGAATGCCATCCCCTCCAGACCTCTTTACAAATGTCGCGGCCTGAGCCACATCTCTCATCAAATCCTCAGGTACAGGAGAGCTGCCTGCCAAATAGGTCAGAATGCCAATACTTGAAGAAAGCTCGTGACTTATTCCTTTCACATTAATCGGCCTCATTAGGGTCTGACGAAGTTTTTCCGTGAATTTTTTTAAATCCCTGACGTTATCTAAGCCCTCAAGGATTACGCAAAATTCGTCACCACCAACGCGACCCACTATGTCTGACATCTTCACCGAAGACACTAGACGCTCAGAAAAAATACGTAATGCTTCATCACCCTGCTGCTGCCCCGACAAATCATTTACGACCTGAAATGAGTCTATACTTAAATACACCAATGAAAAAATTGTCTTGGTGTGCTGAAAGTTCGCAACGTATAGTTCAATGGCTAATTCGATATAATTTCGACTGAAAAGATGAGTTAAGCTGTCGTGATAAGTCCGATATCGGAGCTTTTCTTGAGTTACTTTTTCTGAGGTGAAATCATCAAAAATTCCAACATAGCGGAGCGGCGACCCATCAGTAGGACGCTCGGCCCTAATCGTTATTCTCTCGATAAAACCTCGTCCGTCTTTTCTCTTATTCCACAATTCACCTGACCACGCCCCGTCTTCTAATAAGCCACGCCACATCTCTCGATATACACTTCCATCCTGTTTACCTGCGCTTAAAAAACTAGGGTTCTGACCCACTGCCTCCTCTATACTGTATCCAGTAATACGAGTGAACGCTGGATTTACGGCTAAGATCTCTGAACTAGCTGAACAAATTATAATAGCCTCGTTGCTAAGCTGAAATAAAATATCCGACAAAATATCAGTTTCCAATAGCTTTTCTCCTACTTACACCTAATGGCTCTCTAGCCATCTACTCTCTCCATACTACCGCCTAAACTGAACAATTAGCTCTTTGAGCGATCGTACGGCCGAGGCCAAATTGACGCTTGAATTTGTTGCGTCTCGCGATGCGTGTAAGGTAGCCGCACCGGAATCGTTAATGTTAACAATGTTGAAGTTTATTTCTTCAGATACCGCACTCTGCTCTTCGGTGGCAGTGGCAATTTGTATAGACATGTCTGATATGTTATTAACGCTGCCCAAAATAGTTTTTAGTGACTCTTCTGCGTTACTTGAGTACTTTACGCACTGCTCGACTACGCTTTGGCTAGCCTCCAGGGCGGCCACAGAGGTCGCCGCAGCTCCTTGCAGAGAATCAACCATCGCCTGAATCTGAAGGGTAGACGATTGAGTACGCGCAGCCAAAGTCCGGACTTCATCCGCAACAACGGCAAACCCGCGGCCATATTCCCCTGCACGAGCGGCTTCAATAGCTGCGTTCAAGGCTAATAGGTTCGTCTGATCGGCAATGCTGCTAATGACATCCACAATTTCACCTATTTGTTCACTATCCTCAGCGAGGGTCCGCACCAATTCAGCCGATGTTTCAACTTGGGAGGCTAAATGCATTACGTTGGCTTGTGTCGATTTTACATAACTACTCCCGGTCTCTACACTCGACTTAGCCTTTTCAGTGGCGTCAGCAGTAAGTGCAGCATTTCGGGCGACCTCCTGAACTGTCGCTGACATCTCATGCATAGACGTTGCCACCTGTTCAACTTCGCGACTGAGCTTATCCATTTCCCCTGCACTGCTGCGAGTGACCTCTTCCGTAGCCTGTGCAGAATCACTCACTTTTTCGACGACCTCTTTTAATCGCCAAAGAATGGTGTCCTTTTGAGCCTCATAAAAATGAATGATAGTTTTAATCTGACCCAGCTCGTTGTCAGTTTCACCGTATACCTGTCGAGTGATTGAGCTGTTGTTTGCAGTCTGCGTATCGTTCATTAATTTTTTCCAAGGGCTGGAAATCCACGTTGCCATCATATACGCCATTGCCACTAAAGCTGGTCCTAATACAAGCCAACGAGAGATGTCAGGATCTGCAAGATAGATAACAGCCATACCTGGCAGTAGAACACCGAAAAAGACCTGCGTCTTTAATTTAATCGATTTAAGTACGCCAACAAGCTTTTTTCGAATGGGTTGAGTGCCGCTATACAATGTTCTAGCCCGCGTCACTTGAGCTTTTGTGGGTTTTCGTCGAACCGATTGATAACCCGTTAGCCTATCCGCCGAGAACATCGGAGTTACAAAAGCATCGACCCAATAATAATCACCATTTTTACAACGATTTTTAACCATACCTAACCAAGCATCACCACGCTTTAACGTAGACCACAACTCAGCAAATGCCACCTGCGGCATATCCGGATGCCGAATGATATTGTGAGCCTGGCCGATTAATTCTTCACTAGAAAACCCAGCCACTTTTAAAAACTCATCATTAGTGGAGGTGATTACTCCTGTAACATCGGTGGTGGACACTAAACGTTGACTGCCCTCATAACTGACTTCACGGTGGCTAATAGGCCTATTAACTCTCACACTTAACTCCGTTTATCTTTAGCGATTGATCAACATATTTAAGCAGGCCAATCCTATCGAAAGGTTTATCCAAAATCACCAGAGCGCCCGCTGATTTCATCTGGTCAATAGTTTCAGCATCGGCACAACCCGACATACCGATGATTGGCACATGCTTGAGGTGCAATTTTTGATGCATAAAGCGACACACAGCATCACCACGAATTCCAGGCATTACAATGTCTAGAAATACCAAATCTGGAATGAATTCCTGAATAATGACAGCTGCTTCAAAGCCATCACTGGCGTGATGCAGCTCAACTTCGTTCAAATGATGCAGCAAAATCGCCGATAGAGCCTCCGCCACATCAACATCATCATCGATAATGAGGATCTTTGGTACAAAACCGATAGATTCAACTATGGAATTCGAGCTGAGCTTATTTGATGCTAAGCGCTCTACATCACTCAGCAGGAATCGCCGATGGCCACCAAGGGTCCATTGGGCTCTTAGGGTGCCTTTGTTAGCCCAAAGTCGAACAGTACTTGGAGACACATGGAAGAACGTTGCAACATCAGAACTCGTTAACCAACAATCTCCAGTAATATCTTTAACTTGGCCTTTTGGCATCCGATCTAGCCTCATCTAAACATTCATTCGTTGCAATTCATCAATATCGATCACTGTCGCATTTAATAGCATTTTAACACTTGACCGAAGTCAACTATATAACAACGAAGCCAGAATTAATACTACGCTTGGATGTATTATGGCGACATGATGACTGCTTTCATGTCGATGCTAATGGCCTGTCTTGGCTTATCAAGGATCACCGCGCCCTGTTCACGATTGCAGAGAACGACCATATGACTTCAGATAAGAAAGGACACAATTGGGGAAGTCAGCCTGTAGACTGACGTCGAAGTAAAGTATCCCAGAAATACGATTGCGAGCCGCACGAAATCTACCTCCCATTTCCGGTGTTTCGTGAACCCGTTTAAATCACAATACCAAGGCGGCATCAAAGATAAAGAAAAGACCAGAATCCCAAAGAATATCAGGCACTCCCTGCACACCAAAATCAGGAGACTTTATTTTCTTAGCCGGACAGCCACCGAAACCCATTTTTTCGACTCGCCAACACGCAAGGTAAACGAAGGTTTGGATGACGCCAACAGGAACCGACCCAGCGCTATATTGCACTCCGCCAATGCGGAGAGCTAGGCGACTTCGAATTATCGTTGAAACAAAGACCTATAAGTAGTTCAGCGGCACGAGGAACCACACCAAATTTGAAGGTACCGCTAAGTATCTTCGTGTATACGTTAATGGTTTTTGGAGGTGACTGACAGGCAGAATATTGCAACAATACAAACGTTAGTAATCGCTTACACTTAGAATCTGATATTCTTCAAAATTTAGAGGCGCTAATCTTTACTTTACATCTGCCGATAGTCTTGAAAGTCAACAATAAACTGGAAGATTCAATTATGTTATTTGGAAAACATAAGATAGAGCTACAGGAAATACGGTCGGAAAATGACTACTTAAAAAAACGGATCTCTATATTAGAAATTGAAAGTCAAGAATTAAGTAAACAACTCCGGAGTGCAGTAGAAGGTTCAATAGCCAACAACAAACTGATTTCTACTGAACAACAAATAAGTCAACTTAGCTTGCAGTCTTCAGATCTATTACTCTCAATTCGGGCAGAGCTTTCCAATTCATCGACAGATCTTCTATCCCATAGGGATCAATTTGAGGGTTCAAAGCAATTATTTGCTCAAATTTTGGATATGCTCTCCTCTACCGTGGCGGCGACCGTAACAATTTCTTCAGACACTGAGAATGCAAGCACATCTGTAACAGATTTGAAAGATATTATGCGCGGTATAAACGAGTTTGTTAATATAATTAGCGGTATATCTGATCAAACGAATTTGCTGGCTTTAAATGCTGCAATTGAAGCTGCTCGAGCAGGAGAGCAAGGCCGAGGTTTTGCCGTAGTCGCTGACGAGGTAAGAACCCTAGCAAAGCGCTCTGCTGAATCATCTAATGAGATATCGACTTTAATTGAGAAAGTAAATAATCAAATGGAAGATGTTGTTCGCAGCATTAAAAATGTCGGTGATAAAGGCAGGCAGATAACAGATAACACCCACTCTATTGATAGTACAGCAAAGCGCATTGTCGAACTTTCAAAGTATATGCTTAGTGTCATAGGAAGCTCAGCTGCTGATTCATTTATACAGACAGTAAAAATGGATCATGTAGTATGGAAATTTGATGTCTACAACGTACTACAGGGCACGTCAGACAAGGGGCCAGATGACTTTTCAGATCATACGATGTGTCGTTTAGGCAAGTGGTACAATCAGGGGGATGGATATAAAAATTACTCTCATTATAAATCATTTAAGCAGATTGATTTACCTCATACAGAGGTACACGAATATGGATTTTTAGCGATGCAATACCACGCGCAAGGCGATGCAGATTCAGCCATTAAGCACCTGGCACTTATGGAGAAAGCAAGCTATAAGGTTGTAGATTTATTAACAGCATTATCGAATGAGACGCGGTCCACGATCAAGCATAACCCCGATCAAGACGCCAAGGTTTTTTAATTATGCCGTAGGGACTGAACTTCCCAGACTTAAATAGACACTTTCTAGCCCAGTAAAATAGTCTTTATCAAACTGCACTATGACCTTTCCCCCAGATTAACACCATGGAATCAATGAGATTCCCGATTAAAACTTACGCTGCTTTCTTTGCAAAATCCACTGGTGATTAATAGCCCAGTGAGCTGTGTGGACGAACGGTGTTGTAGTGTTCGCGCTATAAGTCAATTTCGTAACGAGCCTCTTCCAGCGTTCGGAACCAGTGTTGATTTAGACATTCATTTCTAAATTTACCGTTTAAGCTTTCACAGAATGCATTCTGAGTTGGTTTTCCAGGCTGTATAAAACTTAGCTTAACGTTCGTTTCCTTGCTCCAAAAGAACATCGCCTTGCTGGTGAATTCGGTGCCATTGTCACACACCACATGGCGAGAAAGTGGTCGCCCTTCGGCTACTTCATCAAGAAACCGGGCCACCTGTTGACCCGAGATCGATATGGACACCAGCTGGCCAACCACTTCTATAGAGAATTCGTCGATCATATTTAAGATTCTAAATCGACGGCCATTGCTCAATTGGTCGGCTACGAAATCCATCGACCACCGTTCGTTAATTTTCATAGGCACCTCAATCGGCAGTAGAGGCCGCTGTAGTTTCTTTCGCTTCTTGGTTCGTACCTGAAGCGATTCTTCAGTGTAAAGCCGGTATGTTCGCTTCTAGTTGACCACAAGGGCTTCGCTCTTCAGCAAGCTGTGCAGCATCAAATAGCCGTATCGAGGATATTCAGCCGCCAGTTCTCTAAGGCGTTTTCGAACCGCACCATCAACGTTCTCACGAGGCCGATAGCGATAACGGGAGTGAATTTTCTGGCCGAGTCACAGACTTATGGGCATACACCAATAAAATCACGCTCGCGTTCTCTAGGCCTGGAAAACCAACGGATAATGCATTCATAGAATCCTTCAACGGAAGCTTTCGAGATGAGTGCCTAAACTGTCATTGGTTTACATCGCTGGAGGATGCTAAAGTTAAAATTGAACAGTGGCGAAAGGATTATAATGAGACCCGACCTCACAGTGCTCTCAATAATCTAACACCTCTAGAATTCGTGGCTGAAATGGTCACATAACCCGCCAGATTCGCAAAGGTCGCGGTACTAAGAATGGGGACCCCTCAAGTAGCTGGAAATCTCATCAAGTCCATGGGCCGAATTTTCGGGGAAAGGTCAATTCAACCACTACAGTTCAATTCAGCCCCTGGAATAAGGTCAAGCTTATTGGTCAATGACCACCAATAAAAATCAAGAAGTACGTTCTATTGCTCATGTTGCTTTGGGCCGCTACTGCGCCGCGAACTATGGCCAGGGGCGCACTCTGTGCCCAGCGTAGACATTGAGTGCGGCACTTGATTTGCGAAAGAAATGCAACTTTCACCTAGCATAAGCAAGAGCAACTGGCCTATCTTCGCGGAGCGGCCAACCCTGTACATTGAATCCAAACCATTATTTTGGCGGCTCAAATCTTATTTTTTGCCTTTTGGAAAAAGATTTAGGTTAGGCTGTTTAATTCAAATTATATTAAGTACAATCAACCGCTTAGGTCCCGGTAACTCAGCTGGATAGAGTGCTAGCCTCCTAAGCTGGAAGCCGCAGGTTCGAATCCTGCTCGGGACACCATTTTTGCCACCCGGCATATGCCACCGCTAATATATTCTCCCTCAAATAATGCTACAAGAAATGCTATGATAATTACCACAAATCATAACCTACTGATTTATATCGATTTTAATTATTAGCAGACACTTATAACACTCCCCTCCTAAGCGAAGGGTCGGACGTTCGAATCGTCTCGGGGACGCCAATATATTCTCTATAGCCCTTCATGAAGAAAAAAAGCACCAAGCGTGTGGCAAGGTGCTTTTAAATGACTATCAACAGCTCGGTTCCATCTACGACATCATGGACGCTAGGCGCTCGCTTATAATCTCTTTGGCTTCCGACATGATATCGCCCACTAAGTCTTCACAAGTAGGGATATCATCAACCAGACCACCACACATACCAAAGGTCAGCATACCAGCATCCACATCACCGGTTGTCCAAGCTACATCCTGCATTTTCCCCGATACCAATCCATGCACTTGTGAAAAATCGCCGCCCTCTTTTTCAATAGCGGCCACTTCAATTGCTACGCTATTTTTGTAAACACGTGCCGTGTTCTTGTAGCTACGAAAGATCAGTGCCGTTTGCGTTTCGTCCATTTCGACGATGGCTTTTTTAACATTTTCATGAATCGGGGCTTCTTGTGTCGCCAAAAAGCGCGTTCCCATATTGATACCGTCGGCACCCAGTGCGAGAGCCGCCGCCAGACCTCGACCATCTGCAATTCCTCCTGAGGCCACAATAGGAATAGACAGTTTCTTGGCGGCTGCGGGTATCAGAACCAAGCCCGGAACATCTTCTTCTCCTGGGTGCCCAGCACACTCAAAGCCGTCAATACTAACCGCTGCAACGCCCAACCTTTCCGCTTTCAAGGCATGGCGAACTGCCACACACTTGTGAATCACCTTGATTCCGTGGGCGTTGAACCTTTCCATGAACGGCTCTGGGCTACGACCAGCGGTCTCAACAATTTTTACGCCGCTCTTACAAATGACATCCACGTAGTCGTCGTAATTAATTTCTGATGCAACCACACCCACCGTCAGGTTTACCGCAAAGGGCTTGTCAGTCAGCGACTGGCATTTCTCAATCTCGGCCTTGAGCAGTTCAGGAGTCGGCTGAGTCAAAGCGGTCATTGTGCCCAAAGCGCCTGTATTTGATACCGCTGCTGCCAATTCCGCGGTACCCACGCGCATCATACCGCCACAGATAATGGGTTTCTCAATGCCAAGTAATTCTGTCAGTCTGGTTTTCATGTATCTGGGTCCTGTTTGCCGAAAATGTTAGGTGCTTTGCAACTAACGTGGATAGGGGTTAACCCTAGGTGACCCGTAATATAGGCTTGCCAGATTTATAAGTCCACAATAAAAAATCAGTCCTTAGTGTCCATAGCGATTGGGTTTCGCTTGAAGGTTTCTCTATATTCGACCGGTGTGTATCCTGTCACGCGTTTAAATGCTCGCCTAAACACTCGGTCATCTAAGTATCCCAAGCTGTTGCTAACTTCACTGATTGATTGCTTGCTAAGAATTAGAGCTTCACTTGCCTGGTTGAGTTTAACCAAACGTATAAAATTCATTGCCGACTCACCTGTTGCTGACTTTATTCTACGAGTGATTGTTCGCTCTGCAATATTCATGACCGATGATAAGCTTGCCAAGGTCAATTCAAGCGCAGGCGTTTCTTCCACCCAAAAATGAATCTTTTTCATCAGAGCGTCGTTGAGAAGTAAAATATCCAC
>Ga0105355_10000294_pt1 | contig 45022 bp, 46 predicted proteins | sample GOMGulsemesocosm_2_FD_83508 | JGI IMG/M metagenome (GOLD analysis project Ga0105355, IMG submission 83508) | Methane-oxidizing microbial communities from mesocosms in the Gulf of Mexico - GOM9C Gulf of Mexico | ecosystem: Environmental > Aquatic > Marine > Cold seeps | place: Gulf of Mexico...
AGGTGTGGCAACGAAGTATTTATCTAATTATCTTGCGTGGTTCAGGGAAAGTAACGCAAAGCTAGATAAACAACAAATATTAGTCGCGGCTTACGGGTGACAACAGTATTTTGGAACAGCGCCGAAAAAAAATATGTCGAGTAATAATATAAGCACTGCCTGGTGGTTGCTATTTTTATGCTGGATCATCGCAACGACTGCAACACTCACCAGCCTATTTTTTAGTGAAGTCGTGAAGTTACCGGTGTGCGTTTTATGCTGGTATCAACGTATTGCTATGTACCCTTTGGTTGTCTTATTGCCACTCGCCTTGTTCCCATTTGATCCTAAGATAGTTCGCTACGCTGGCATTCTAACTTTATTGGGGGGGTTAGTGGCGCTGTTCCACGTATTACTCATCGCCGGATTTATACCAGAAAATGCACAACCCTGTGTCGCGAACATTCCTTGTTCACAAACACATTTAAGCCTATTTGGCTGGCTTAACATGCCGATAATGTCATTACTGACGTTTATTGTTATGGCGTTATTACTCTCTCTTGTACACACAAAAACTAAACGAGGCTACCTTGAATAAAAAAATACTCTTTCTTAGCGCTATTATCGTGCTGTCTTTGGTTTTCTTTGGCGCTATATCGCTATTTAAAAACCAACAATCAATTAAAGCAGACACATTAGCAGACACCAATCAAAGTGCTATTACTCGACTTGGCGCCCCCACAAAAGGCGCAATAAAAGCAAAGGTTACCATTGTAGAATTTTTTGACCCAGCTTGTGAAACCTGCGCTCAGTTTTACCCGGTGATAAACGGCTTAATTAAAAAGTATCCTGGGAAGATCAAGGTGGAAATGCGTTATACGCCCTTTCATCAAGGCTCAGATCAGGTGGTTAAAATACTGGAGGCTGCCCATTCACAAAATAAGTTTTGGCCTGCCCTAGAAATATTGTTCGCCAACCAGCAAGGATGGACTCGCCATCATGTTGCACAGCCCAATAAAGCGTTAATGTTATTGGCGCCTTTGGGGCTAAATTTACAACAGCTAAATATTGATATCGCCAGTGAGCAGATAGACAAAATTGTTAAGCAAGATATTGATGATGCCAAAAGGCTAAATGTCAGGGCGACACCGGAATTTTACGTTAATGGCAAGCCATTACCGAGCTTTGACTACCAGCAATTAGTTCAATCCGTTGAAAATGCCATCGCTCAAGCTTATTAACAATAGGACGTTAGGGGATAGCAATATTTTTGTTGTTATCCTTTCAATACAGCGGGTGCTAATAAATGTAATATAGGAGGGAAGTGTAATAAATAGTCACGCTAACCATGGGGTTAACATGAAAGTGGCGCTCCATAATGGATTCGAACCATTCCAACCGGCTTAGGAGGCCAGTGCTCTATCCTAATAAGCTAATGAAGCAATATAACACCATCTAATATATACAAATAAAACAAAAATGCTATGCCTTACTAAAGATATTTCCAATAGTTTGGCAAGCAATACACCAAACTCATCATAAATATTATCAGTCACAATTGATCTTTCTTTGCCAACGCTATGGTTACATGCCTTAAAAACTCACCAATTAAAGATCCTAGATCAACAAATGGTTGATTACATTACGATGTGCTAGTGATCAGCTAATTCACTGTCAGTATACTAGAGCAGAAGAGCGCTAATAGATTCAGGCGGTTATTTGCGGTTCGAGTTAACACGCTCACGGGGCGATTAAAAGACAATGCTCAAAGGACATTTATGAAATTCTCAGATCTATCATTACAGAAAAAAATATTTATTCTACTCATGCTCCCGATTGGAGGAATATTATTTTTGAGCCTATTTTCAATTAAAAGTAACTACACCACTTATCAATCGATGGTCGAAGTTGAGCAGTCAGTAAACCTAGTGACCAACTTCAGTAACCTGGTCCATGAACTGCAAAAAGAACGCGGTGCTACCGCAGGATTTATTGGTTCAAACGGCAAAAAATTTGGCCAAGCAGTTATCGCACAACGCAAGCTAACCGATGAAAAACTAGCATTACGCGCGAAATTCTTGCGAGAAAGCACGCTGACTTTACCCACATTTAAGCAACTCAATCAGCGAATAGAACAGTCACTAAATGAGCTTGCGACTATTCGAAGCCAAGTTGATTCACAGTCGATAGACGCTTCCCTAGCCATCGGTTTTTACACCAAACTAAACGCTAAACTATTAAGTGTCGCATCATTAATCGCTAAACAAAGTGATAATGGCGAGATCAACCAACATGCAATCGCCTTTTATAATTTCCTTCAGGGCAAAGAGCGTGCAGGCGTTGAGCGAGCGGTGCTAAGTAATACGTTTGCTGTCGACAAATTCACCAATGCGACGTTGGTAAAATTTATAACGTTAAAATCAGAGCAAGAAACATATTTTGGCTACTTTAATACCTTAGCTAAAGCTCAAAACAAGCAATTTTTACAACAACAGCTACAACACCCAGCCGTTGTTGAAGTGGCTCGTATGAAGAAGTTGGCATTGGGCCAACCACCAACATTTAACATTGACCCAGAATATTGGTTTAACCAAGCGACGTTGCGTATTGGTCAATTAAAAAAGGTCGAAAACCATCTTGGCTTAGCACTCGTTTCGCTTGCCAGCGCCACCAAAAAAAATGCATTAAACATATTAATAATCAATTCATTACTAAGTGTATCACTCATACTAATAACATTACTCATTAGCTTTATGGTGATTAGAGACATTCTCGCCCGGGTCAATGATTTATCTCAGGTACTGTCCAAAGTAGAGCAAGATAATGATCTTACGGTCTCGGCGCGATTATTAGGCAACAGTGAATTAGGCAGTATTTCCAACGCACTGAACTCCACACTGGGTAAGTTTTCCATTGCGGTGGATGAGATATCGACCACAAGTGCAACGTTAGCAGCGGGTGCAGAGCAAACATCACAGACATGTGTGCGTAATTCTAAGTCAATGAACGAGCAGCAAGATGAAATTACCCTTGTTGCTACCGCAATTGAAGAAATATCAGTGACGGTCAAAGAAGTTGCAACCAATACGCAACTTGCCCTTGATTCTGCGCAACTGGCTGATGTCAAATCAAAGGAAGGGCTAGAGATTGTGCAAGAGTCTTACCACTCCATCGAGAGCTTAGAGCTGGAAATTAATGGCCTAGCGGGCACTATCAATAGCTTGCACGAAAGCAGCAGCAACATTACTAGCGTTGTCGATGTGATAAAGTCTGTGGCCGACCAAACCAATTTACTCGCCCTTAACGCCGCCATCGAGGCAGCCAGAGCAGGAGAACAAGGACGTGGTTTTGCCGTGGTTGCCGACGAAGTGAGAACCTTAGCCAAACGTACACAAGAGTCGACTACCGAAATAGAAAACTTTATTAATGCGCTGCAAAATGATGTTAATAACGCATTTAGTGTCATCGAAACGAGTCAGAGAAAAGCGCAAGCAGCGGTAGGTAAATCGAAGAATGTTGAGCATATGCTGGCAGATATTACCGACTCAGTTGGGACTATTTTCTCAATGACCGAGCAAATATCGGTGGCTGCTGAAGAGCAAGCTGTCGTCACACAAGAAATTGCACGCAACATTGTTAACGTTGAGCACAAATCACAGGGTGCCACCGAAAATGCAGACGAGATAGCCACGACGGCGATCGAGCAAGCGCAATTAGCACAGCGCCTGCAGAGTTTATCGAGTCAGTTTATTGTGTAGTGTCAGGTTAAGTAGCGTGAAACCTACTGGGTATTTGCGCTAACTGATGATGGTTATTAGCGATGTCTAAAATAAATTCACCGTGAAATTTAACCGCTGATTTATAATCTGTTACCTTAAAGACAAGTATTCCCAATTCATAACAGCTATCAATGAACTGTTGTTGTTGGCCTCGCACATAGCAACGCAGTTGGCTTTTTTTGTTAAACGCTTGCTCATATATATCGCTGGAAATCACCAGCGATGAAACACCATGACTGCTTACCGACATTTTCTTGCTAACGAGCAAGTCGCATGTTACTTGCCACTCCAGGCCAGTCAGCATCGCAAGTAGTGCATCGACATCGTCTAGGGTTAATTTGACCTCGTCACTAAGGCCAGCGTAGGTGCGGCTAAGTTGACTAAACACTTGACGTAAATTGGCCGCTGCGCCTTGAGTTCTCGCTTGTTGCTGCCATGCTTTTAAGATCTCTACAACGCTAATATCAAAGCGCTTCTGCTTGAGCGCCTGACCAACCCAGACACTAAAAAAGTGGCTTTCGCTCAATTTGTTTTTTGGCACCTTGCCCTTTGATTGCGCTTGCTCGAGATCGATTAGCCCTTGGCTAACCACTGCTAATAAATGCTGTTTAAACATCAATAATATACCTTAATAACTATAATGTGCCCCAGTGAAAGCAATCCGCTGCCACTGGGCTTGTATCATGTGGCCTGAACTACTCTGACAACTGACCAAATTTGAATTCTTTCGGGGGCGTTTTGCCCATCAGATGCTCTACAAAATAATCCCAACGCTTGCGCATCATGTACGGTTCACGTGCAAAACCATGACGTCGATTTGGTAACATCAGTAAGTCAAAGTCCTTGTTGGCTTTAATTAGTGCATTAACCACAATCAGGGTATTAAACGGCGGCACGTTGTCATCTAAGGTGCCATGGGCCAATAACAATTTTCCCTTGAGCCCATCAACGATCAACTGATTAGCTTGGTTGTCATAGTTGGTGCTGCCATCTTCATTGGTCTTTACCAATCCCTGCCACTTTTCACCCCATGGATCGGCATAATTGCGATTGTCATGATTACCCGCGCCTGACACAGCAACTTTGTAAAAGTCGGGGTATTTTAAGATGGCATTGGTTGAAGCGAAACCACCACCAGAGTGCCCCCAAATGCCGACGCGATCGATATCAATCCACGAATATTTTTTAGCTAATTGTTTGATTGCCGCCATTTGATCTGGCACGCCGCTATCACCCATGTTGCCATAATAGAACTCATGAAAACTCTTTGAACGCATCGGCGTGCCTAATGCGTCAATTTCAATCAAAATGAACCCTAACTCAGCCATTGCCTGCTTGTCGCCACGCGAGGCACTGAACGAGCGACTACCGATACTGCCCGTTTGCGGTCCTGGGTAAAGATAGTTAACCACCGGATATTGCTTAGTTGGGTCAAAGTTTGATGGTTTGTACATTAAACCGTGAATATCGTGATTTCCGTTGCGATCTTTAACCACAAACGCCGTTGGCGCACGCCAATCTGTTGCTAACAACTTGCTAATGTCCGACTTTGCAAGTGCCATGGTATGCTCGCCAGTCACCGAGCGGACCATCGATTGTTGTGGTTGGCTTGGGGTTGAGAAACTATCGATAAAGTGGCTCGCTCCGTCATTCAACACTACGCTATGATCGGCCATTTCAGGGGTTAGTAAGGTTAAATGGCTGCCATCAAAGTTAACCTTATAGAAATATTGAAAATACGGGTCGCCCTGCTCTTTACCGGCGCCGGTGAAATATATTTCGCGGTGTTTGGTGTCGATATGACGTACCTGTAACACATTCCAGTTACCTTGAGTAATGGCCTGTTTAAGCTCGCCACTGGCTAAGTCGTAAAGGTATAAATGCCCCCAATCACTGCGCTGGGAAAACCAAATAACTTCGTTTGACTGTGGCAGGAAATACCAATTGGCTTTGCCCTTGCCTGATTCAAAAAAGCTCGAGGCTTTTTCATTTAGCACGGTCGATACCTTGCCATTGCTGGCATCGGCAACACGCAGCGTCGCAGTGGCATGGTCGCGGCTAACCGATACAAATGCTAGCGCGTCACTGGCCATGTTCCATTGTACGTCCAGCATCTTGCCGCGACGATAAATATGGTCGGTAACTGTCGAGCGCTGGTAGTCTGCCGGTGTTTTCAGGCGCAGTGTTTTACCCTGTTCTACATCGATAATCACCCGTTCAAGCATGAAGATATGCTTGTCACCGGGCAGTGGATATTTCCAGCTATCTAACTTAGGATGACCAACATTGGTGCTAACCAAATGCATCGACTCAACTTTGCGAGAGTCATGCTGGAAGGTCGCAATTTTTTTCGAGTCTGGTGACCACAATATCACGGGCGTTTTCGAGCGAGTCCAGCCGGCATTATTGGTGGCATAACCAAAGTGCTCGGTGCCATCGAAGGTCAACTGGGTTTCTTTGCCCGATGCCATGTTAACTAGCCACAGGTTATGCGCTTTTATGAACGCGGCAATTTTTTTATTAGGCGCCAACACACGCGCCTTTGGTAAGGCCAATGGCTCGCTTTTAGCACACGACGAATCACTGATTAAACAGTGATAACCAACACCCTTGACGCTAAAGTCAATGCTGGTGCGTTGATCAAACGTATAACGCTTAAACGGTAAATCATTAGCCTGATATTGTATTTTGCTGGTCGATAACGCCGCAGCAATGCCTTGGTGATTAAACGCTTCGCCTTTGGTGCCGCTAACCGTGTCGGCAATCATAAAACGATGGCCACCAGCAATCTCAGTGCGATAGCTTAAATGCGTATCATCTAGCCATTTTTGTTGGCTGATTGTGCCAGTGACTAGTGTTGCGGTCGTTGCACGTAATTGCTTTTCCGCGCGCTGATAGTCAGCCACAGTTAGGCTAGTGCGCTCGTAGTGTTGCGTATTTTTTTCTGCAGTGGCAACGCAACCACCTAATATCATCGCGCCACTAGCAAGTAGTAGAACACGCGAGAGACTAACAAACTTTGTCATAACAACCCTTTTTTATTATCGTTTTTTGGTGCCAATGTTATTGGCTATGTAAGTTAATTGGTGACTGTTTAATCGCTCCATTCCGCTTCGTCTAAGACTTGACGCGCCTGAGCTAATGTACAATCGGTCATGGTAATGAGTTGATTCGTTGATATCGCGGGGTTACGTTTAACCAAATTAAGTATTTCATCGTGGGTTAAACGTTCTCGCTGTTGTCGCAACAAGACCGCCAGCCAACGCCAACTGTCTTGCTGCGCGTTATCGATGGCGCTGATGATTGTCGCGATTTGCGCCGCATCGGCAATCAATATCCAATGACGCGAACGCCCTTTGCGAGACAAGTGCGCACCGCTCTCGCGAATAATCGCTTTAAGTAGGTAAGAATCGAAGCACTTTCGTAAAAAAGCGCGCAATAAAATTTGTGTTTTGTCAGCCACAACATCAAGGTTCTAGATTTAATCTAAGCGCTAGTTTAGCAAAGTTATCGCCACCATAACTAGGCCTAACCAAAAATCAGTAAATATAGGACGCTTGTTACGTTTTCCTTACCGCCGCAATAAATTTATCACCTGTACATTATTAAGCGTTGACATCATAAATTTGATGGACTAGCTTGTAAAATATACTAACCGTACAAAAAACGCACTTAAATGTCGTCAGCTCAAAAGCGTGTTACTAAAATCAAATCGATCTCTTTAAATGGAATTAAGGAAACGACTATGTTTAACACCAAACTAAAAAATGAAATATTCTCTACTCAAAAACTCCTCGCCGAATCAATCTCAGTCCTAGATTCTATCAGGCATAACGTTGCCCAAATTGAGTTTACCCCCGAAGGCAAAATTATTGACGCTAACAGTTTGTTTCTTAACGTGGCCGGCTATACCCTCGAAGAAGTTATCGGCCAGCATCATCGGGTGATGTGCTTAGACGATTATAAAAACAGCGAGCAATACCAAGAGTTTTGGCGGGACTTGCGCAATGGCATCGCAAACTCAGGCACCTTTGAACGTAAGAACAAGCAAGGCGAGATTATTTGGTTAGAGGCCACCTATTTTCCTATCACCCTCGACGGCAAAGTTATTAAGGTGATGAAAATCGCCTCCGATGTCACCGAAAAGAGAATCGCAGCGATGGCGCAAGATGCCATTATTGAGGCGCTAAATTGTTCACAGGCGATTATTGAGTTTCATCCCGATGGCACCATTATCACCGCCAATAAGAATTTCACCGACACTGTAGGTTACAGCCTAGATAAGATTGTTGGAAAACATCATCGCATGTTTTGTGATGACAAGTTTTATCAGGAACACCCCTCCTTTTGGCAGGATTTAAAAAATGGCGAATTTAAGAATGGCCAGTTTTTACGCAAAGGAAGTGCTGGTAATATTATCTGGCTTGAGGCTACCTACAACCCTATTTTCGATGCCAATGGCAAGGTCATTAAGGTGATTAAATTCGCCAGCGACATAACAGCCAATGTCGCCCAAGAGGCTGCGGTGCGTGATGCGTCCAATGTTGCCTACCAAACCTCAGTTGAAACAGCCAAAATAGCTAAAGATGCTTCGTCATTACTAAAGTCGTCGGTTAAAATTTCCAATGAAATATCAAGCTGTGCAGCCGACACCTCAGAAAAAGTGCTGCAATTAAATGAGCAGTCAGAAAACATCGAGTCCATTGTTTCTACCATTCAAGGCATTGCCGATCAAACTAATTTGCTGGCGCTAAACGCCGCCATCGAAGCCGCTCGTGCCGGTGAACAGGGTCGTGGTTTTGCGGTGGTTGCCGACGAAGTGAGACAATTAGCCTCTCGCACCACCAAATCCACCGATGAAATTGCGACCGTGGTGTCAAATAATCGCAATGTGACCTCCAATGTTCAACAAGGTATGGAGCAGGTCTCTCAACTGCTTGAGAAAAGCAAGGGGAAAATTACCGAAGCATCGAGCGTGGTCGATGCAATTGAAGTGGGGGCAAACAACGTCTCTGAAACTGTTGCAGGATTACAACAGTCGTCGTAAATTGCAACAATAGTCAAGACACCTAACATTCATCCTCAGGTGCCTTGGTAATTAACACCTTTAAATCACAGCGCGCCAGCAATTAACGCCAATACCGACTCATCTTCTATCGTTGCGGGAACCACATATTGCTCACCATTAGCAATTTTTTTCATCGTGGCGCGCAAGATTTTACCCGAGCGGGTTTTAGGTAACTTATCCACCACGACAATTCGCTTGAACGCGGCCACGGCGCCAATATTAGCCCGCACCATTGTAATCAGCTCTTGCTCTATTTGGCAATCACTTAAAGAATTTGCACTACTTAGCACCACCAATCCCAGCGGTAACTCCCCTTTGAGCACATCGTTAACACCAATCACAGCCGCTTCGGCAACACTGCTATGATCGCACAGCACCTCTTCAATGCGACCAGTGGATAGCCGATGCCCCGCCACATTAATCACATCATCGATACGATTCATCACCCACAAGTAATCATCTTCATCTAAGTAGCCCGCATCCCCCGTGAGGTAATAACCTTCAACCTGACTTAAGTAGGCATCCACATAGCGCTGATCATTTTGCCATAAAGTCGATAATGTACCTGGTGGTAAAGGCAGTTTAGCCATGATCATGCCCGACTCCCCGCGAGCAACTGGCTGACCCTCTGCGTTTAGAATTTCAATGTCATAGCCAGGTACAGCCCTCGCCGGTGAACCGGCCTTAACTTCGCAAGGGCTAGCACCCAATAAATTCGATGCCATTGGCCAGCCAGTTTCTGTTTGCCACCAGTGATCGATTACCGGAATATCAAGCTGCTCTTGTGCCCATTGTAGCGTGGCAGGATCGCAACGTTCACCGGCTAAAAATAGCGCCTTAAGACAGGAAATATCATATTTTTTGATAAACTCCCCCTGCGGATCGCAACCGCGAATGGCGCGAAATGCAGTGGGCGCTGTAAAGAAGGTCTTTACTTGATATTCATTAATCACCCGCCAAAACGTTCCCGCATCCGGCGTACCAATTGGTTTCCCTTCAAAAACAACCGTGGTCGCGCGATTGATTAGTGGTCCATAACAGATATACGAATGGCCAACGACCCAGCCAACATCTGATGCCGCCCAAAAGACCTCGCCGGGTTTAACGTTATACACATTGTCCATCGACCAAGCCAGCGCGACTGCGTGTCCACCATTGTCACGCACCACGCCCTTGGGTTGTCCGGTGGTGCCAGATGTATATAAAATATAAAGCGGATCGGTTGCTTCAACGGCAACACAATCATGTGGCTGCGCTTGACTTACTGCGCTATCCCAATCTAGATCACGCCCAGCAATTAGTTCACAAGGCTGCTGGCTGCGCTGAAAGATAATGGTGTTGATGGGTTTATGCGCGCTAAGCTCAATGGCTTCATCGAGCAAGGGTTTGTAGGCAATGATACGATTTGGCTCGATGCCACAAGAGGCGCTTAGCACCAATTTTGGTTTAGCGTCATCGATGCGAGTGGCCAGCTCCGGCGCCGCAAAGCCGCCAAAAACCACCGAATGTATCGCGCCAAGACGCGCACACGCCAGCATACCAACCAGTGTTTGCGGCACCATTGGCATATAGATAATCACGCGGTCCCCTTTCACCACCCCCAGCGCTGCCATTGCACCCGCCAATTTGGCTACTTGATGTTGCAGCTCGCTAAAGCTTATTTTTTGCTTAACATTAGTCACCGGAGAGTCATAAATAATCGCCGTTTGATCGCCATAACCATCCAATACATGGCGGTCCACCGCATTGAAGCAGGTATTGAGCTGCGCCCCTTTAAACCAACGATAGAAAGGCTTGTCGCTATCATCAAGCACTTGCTGCGCCGGTTTAATCCAACTTATCTGCTTGGCAGCCTCCCCCCAAAATTGTTGCGGCTGATGTTTAGCTTGTTCAGATAACTGTTGGTAGGTGCTGATTGATTGGTTCATTTACTTTCCCTCGTCTAAAGTCGGTTAATCACTGCTCAAAAAATAACACCACCATAACTAGCACGTTAAAGTTAGGGGGAAATATTAGACTTAGTGCTTAGCCTACTGGATATTACGCGCTAAGCCTTTATAATCGGTCGCTTAAGTAATAGGTTTACGACTAAAGAGTCTGCTTACTTTGATACAGCACCAATAAAAACTTTACCTTAACGTAAACTTCAAGTACCGTATAACAAACTTCAGGAGTGTCATCTTAATGGATACACAAAAAACATTTTCGATTAGCGACTTGTCAAAAGAATTTGACGTGACCACACGTAGCATTCGCTTTTACGAGGATCAAGGGTTGATTCGGCCAAGCCGACGTGGTCAAACCCGCATTTACAATGCCCAAGATCGCGTACGCCTGAAACTTATTCTACGCGGCAAACGCCTAGGCTTTAGCCTAGCGGAGACTCGCCGCTTATTTGATTTATACGACGCCCATAGCTCAAGTGCCCAGCAGCTCGAAACGATGCTTTCATTGATTGAAGAAAAGAAAGAACACCTTCAACAGCAGATGGAAGATATCACCGTGGTCCTGATGGAACTTAGCTCGGTTGAAACACGCTGTAAAAGCGAATTAAAAGACTTAACTTAGCCGCACGGCGGCACTAGGAGCCCCCATGATTTCAACATTTAGTTCTCTAAACTTCGGCCTCGGCGAAACCAACGACATGTTGCGTGAAACAGTCAATGCGTTTGCGGCAAAAGAAATTGCACCGCGCGCCGAGCAAATCGACCAAGACAACGAATTTCCAGCTGACTTATGGCGTAAATTTGGTGATATGGGTTTGCTAGGCATCACGGTATCAGAGGAGTTTGGCGGCGTTGACATGGGGTATACCGCGCACGTAATCGCGATGCAGGAAATCAGCCGCGCGAGCGCTTCTGTGGGCCTTAGCTATGGCGCGCATTCAAACCTTTGTGTCAACCAAATTCATCGTAACGGCAATCAGGCGCAAAAAGAAAAGTACCTGCCAAAATTAGTCAGCGGCGAGCATGTGGGCGCCTTAGCGATGAGTGAGCCCAATGCAGGCTCTGACGTGGTGTCGATGAAACTAAGCGCTCGCTTAGACGGTGACCGTTACATCTTAAATGGCAACAAGATGTGGATAACCAATGGCCCCGATGCCGACACCTATGTGGTCTATGCAAAAACAGATATCAGTAAGGGTCCACATGGCATTACCGCCTTTATTATCGAGCGCGGCTACAAAGGCTTCACCCAGGCCCAAAAACTCGACAAGCTGGGCATGCGCGGTTCAAACACTTGTGAACTAGTGTTCCAAGACTGTGAAGTGCCTGTTGAAAATATTTTAGGCGGCCTCAACCAAGGGGTTAAAGTGCTGATGAGCGGCCTCGATTACGAGCGAGTTGTGCTTACTGGCGGTCCATTGGGTATCATGGATGCCTGTATGGATTTGGTGGTTCCTTATATTCATGATCGTGAGCAATTTGGCAAATCAATCGGTGAATTCCAACTGGTGCAGGGCAAAATCGCCGACATGTACACACAAATGAATGCCGCTAAAAGCTATGCCTACAACGTGGCAAAATCTTGTGAGCGCGGTGAAACCACCCGTAAAGACAGTGCCGGTACTATCTTATATGCCGCAGAGCTAGCAACTAAGATGGCCTTAGACACCATTCAATTACTGGGCGGCAATGGCTACATCAACGAATTCGCCGCTGGGCGCCTATTACGTGATGCCAAGCTATATGAAATTGGCGCCGGTACCTCAGAAATACGCCGCATGTTGATTGGCCGTGAGCTATTTGCCGAATCAAAATAAGCGCATTTTAAAAAAAATTAATTATTAACAACGTTTAGCTCAATGCCATCCATGGCCACTATTGAGCTAAACGTTATCTCAAAGACAGTGATCCCTTGCCACAAGGTAACAGGAGTAAACTCGTGCCAGTTATTAACACCAAAATAAATACCCGTAGCCAAGAATTTATCGATAAGAGCGAGGCAATGAGCCAACTTGTCGATGAGCTTCACCACAATATCGACTCCCTAAAACAAGGTGGCGGTGAGGCGGCGCAAGCGCGTCACCAGTCCCGTGGAAAAATGCTCGCTCGAGACAGAGTCAACACGTTGCTCGATCCCGGCTCGCCCTTTTTAGAATTGAGTCAATTTGCCGCGTGGCAGTGTTATGAAGACAATGTGCCTTGTGCTGGTGTTATTGCTGGTATTGGGCGCGTGTCAGGCATCGAATGTATGATCGTTGCCAACGATGCCACCGTTAAAGGGGGCACTTACTACCCGTTAACGGTTAAGAAACATTTGCGCGCACAAGACATTGCAGAGCGTTGTCACCTGCCCTGTATTTATCTGGTGGATTCTGGCGGCGCTTTCTTACCGCGCCAAGACGAAGTTTTTCCAGATCGCGATCATTTCGGACGTATATTCTTCAATCAAGCCAACATGTCGGCGCAAGGTATTGGACAAATCGCCTCGGTGATGGGGCTTTGTACAGCCGGTGGTGCGTACATGCCAGCGATGGCAGATGAGTCGATTATCGTTAAAGATCAGGGCACCATCTTCTTAGCGGGGCCGCCATTGGTAAAAGCGGCCACCGGTGAAGTGGTTAGCGCCGAAGATTTAGGCGGCGCGGATGTCCACTGCCGCATATCCGGGGTGAGTGATCACTACGCTCAAAATGACGAGCATGCCTTGCAGCTCGTCCGCCAAGCGGTAGGCCGTTTAAATCACATTAAAAAACCTGACATCAGCCTACTACCGAGCATTGAGCCACTTTTTGATGCCAAAGAACTCTATGGCATTGTTGGCACCGATTTAAAGAAGCCCTTTGATGTCAAAGAAGTCATCGCCCGTATCGTCGATGGCTCTGACTTTGACGAATTTAAGCAATATTATGGCGCGACGCTCGTCTGCGGTTTTGCACGGATCCATGGTTATCCGGTAGCAATTATTGCCAACAACGGGATCTTATTTTCCGAGTCGGCGCAAAAAGGGGCCCACTTTATTGAGCTGGCGTGCCAGAGAAAAATTCCACTGCTGTTTTTACAAAATATTACCGGCTTCATGGTGGGTCAAAAATATGAGGCCGAAGGCATTGCCAAGCATGGCGCAAAAATGGTGACGGCGGTTTCGTGCGCCAAGGTACCAAAGTTCACTGTATTGATTGGCGGTAGCTATGGCGCAGGGAACTACGGCATGTGCGGCCGCGCGTATGATCCCACCATGATGTGGATGTGGCCTAACGCGCGCATCTCAGTAATGGGCGGCGAACAAGCCGCTGGCGTGCTTAATCAGGTGCGTCAAGATGGCCTAGCCCGCAAGGGAGAAAGCATGAGTGAGCAAGAGCAACAGGATTTTAAGGCGCCGATTATCGAGCAATATGAAAAGCAAGGTAACCCCTATTACGCCAGCGCGCGCCTGTGGGACGATGGCATCATCGACCCCGCTCAAACCCGTCAAGTGCTCGGCCTTGCCATTAGCGCGGCATTAAATGCACCCATTGAGGATACCAAGTTTGGTATCTTCAGAATGTAGGGGCAATTTGATATGAGCCACTATGTAAATACCCAATATTGCGCCAGCGGCGTAACCACCATCACCATGGCACGCGAAGAGGTTCACAACGCCTTTGATGATGTAATGATAACCCAGCTTATTAGTGCATTTGAGCAGGCGAATGCCAGCGATAGCACGCGGGTTATTGTGCTGCGCTCGCAGGGTAAAAACTTTAGCGCCGGGGCCGATCTCAATTGGATGCGCTCGATGGCGACTAAAAACTATCAAGAAAACCTCGACGATGCGAGCGTGCTGGCGTCCTTAATGGAGCAAATCGCTCAATCAAGCAAACCCACGATTGCCTTAGTACAAGGTGCAGCCTTTGGCGGCGCTGTTGGGTTAGTCGCCTGTTGTGATATCGCCATAGCGACATCTCGTGCCAGTTTCTGTTTAAGCGAGGTTAAGATTGGCCTTATTCCGGCAGTGATCAGCCCCTATGTGGTCAATGCCATCGGTAAACGTCAAGCCCAGCGCTATTTCCTAACCGCCGAACGCTTTAGAGCAGACAAAGCATTGGCATTTGGCCTGCTGCACGAGATTAACGATGACTTAGATGCCGCCGTAGCGCCAATCATCGCCTCGTTGCTGGGCAACAGCCCAGCGGCTATGACGCAAGCCAAGTCACTCATCGACTTTGTGGCCAACGAAAATATCAGCGACGGGCTTATCCATGGCACCAGCGAGCGCATTGCCGCAATTCGAGTGTCTGTTGAAGGTCAAGAAGGCCTGAGTTCATTTTTAGAGAAACGCGCCCCTAACTGGATCATCGCTGAAAAAGGTGAAAAAAATGTTTAACAAAATCCTGATAGCTGAATTTGAGGATGGAGAGATCGCCTGCGTTCTTTTGCCACTTTCCGTTAATTTTTCCGTTAATGCGCGAGGAAAACACAATGTTTAACAAAATCCTGATCGCTGAATTTGAGGGTGGAGAGAACGCCTGCGTTCTTTTGCCACTTTCCGTTAATTTTTCCGTTAATGTGCGAGGAAAACACAATGTTTAACAAAATCCTTATAGCCAATCGAGGTGAGATTGCCTGTCGCATTATCGATACGGCCCATAAAATGGGGGTACGCTGTGTTGCCCTTTATTCCGACGCTGATAAAAACGCCTTGCATGTAAAGATGGCCGACGAGGCAGTCTACATTGGCCCGTCTCCGTCTAAAGACTCTTATCTTAATATGGATAATATTTTAGCAGCGGCCAAGCAAACTGGCGCACAGGCGATTCATCCGGGCTATGGTTTCATGTCAGAAAACGTTGCCTTTGCCAAGGCTTGCCAAGCCAACAATATCACCTTTATCGGTCCGCCCATTGGCGCTATCGATGCGATGGGCTCAAAGAGTGCCGCCAAGGACATCATGAGCGATGCCGGTGTGCCATTGGTGCCGGGTTATCACGGTGACAATCAAGATCCCGCATTCTTAAAACAGCAATCGAGCAACGTTGGCTATCCACAATTACTTAAAGCTGCTTATGGCGGTGGTGGTAAAGGCATGCGCGTGGTCTGGAATGAAGACGAGTTTGATAGCGCGCTAGCGTCCACTAAACGCGAGGCGATGGCGGGTTTTGGTAACGACAAAATGCTGATCGAGCGCTACCTCACTAAGCCGCGCCATGTCGAGATCCAAGTATTTTGCGATAACCACGGCAACGGCATTTATCTGTCTGAACGTGATTGCTCAATACAACGTCGTCACCAAAAAGTGATTGAAGAGGCGCCAGCGCCTAACTTAAGTGATGAAACTCGCATCGCCATGGGCGAAGCGGCAGTCGCGGCTGCAACAGCCATCGATTACCAAGGCGCTGGCACGGTTGAGTTTTTATTCGATGAAGACGGCTCATTCTATTTCATGGAAATGAATACCAGATTGCAAGTTGAACATCCTGTTACCGAGATGATCACCGGCCTTGATTTGGTGGCCTGGCAGTTCAAAATTGCCAATGGCGATCCATTGCCACTAACCCAATCGCAAGTTACGGTGACCGGACATGCGATTGAAGTGCGCGTGTATGCCGAGGATCCTGATAACGAGTTTTTACCCGCAACCGGCACGCTAAGTTACCTGCGCCAGCCAAGCCCAAGTGCCCATGTTCGGGTTGATACAGGAGTGATTGAGGGCGATGAGGTTAGTAGCTTTTACGATCCGATGATCGCTAAACTTATCGTGTGGGACGAAAATCGCGAGCTTGCCATTGCCCGCATGGAGCGCGCGCTTGATGACTATCGCATTGGCGGCCTTAAAACCAACCTCGCCTTTTTGGGCAACTTGGTGAGCGCCAAGCCATTTAAAGATATCGAACTTGATACCGGCTTTATTGAGAAACATCACCAGTTACTGTTTAGCGAAAAAGCCAGTGTCGATCATCACACGCTAATTCAAGCAGCGCTGGCTTGTGTATTATCAACAGCGGCATATGCAGCAACCGCGCCCGTGCAACAACATGACCCCTATTCCCCTTGGGCGACAACCTGTGGCTGGCGACTCAATGAAAGTGCCACTCACCTGATCGCGTTAACTGACGAACACGGCGTTGACCATGTGGTAACAGTCACCGCTGCGGCCAGTGGCTATCAGTTTGAACTCGGCAGTCAGCACTATGTGGTCGATGCGCGCTTAAACCAAGATCATCTCGTTACCACCATCAATGGCCACAGGAGCTCTTTATTGGTTGAGATTAATGAGCAGCGCGTGTCGTTATTCATTAAACAGGAAATTCATCACTTTAGCCGCAAGGTGCACGATGGTAGTGCCTTTGAAGAACAAGACAGTGGCGACAATTTAGTGGCACCGATGAATGGTACTATCGTCGACGTTGCCGCTAAAGCCGGCGATGTGGTGAAGAAAGGCGATGTGTTGGTGATTATGGAAGCGATGAAGATGGAATACGCGATTAGCGCGCCGCATGACGGCGTAATAAGCGAAGTATTCTTTCGCAGCGGCGACATGGTAAAAGACGGCGAGCAACTGGTCGAACTAACCAGTAATGAGGACTAACTCATGACCATACCAAGCTTTGTAAAAATAGTTGAAGTGGGCCCGCGCGATGGCCTGCAAAACGAGCAACAAGTCACCACTGGCGACAAAGTAGCACTGGTTAATACCTTGAGCGATTCTGGCCTATCGACGATTGAGACCGGAAGTTTTGTCTCTCCCAAATGGGTGCCACAGATGGCTGACAGCGACGCGGTATTTGATTCTATCTCACGAAAAGATGGCGTAACTTACGCCGCGCTAACACCAAATGTTAGGGGCTTAGAGGCAGCGATTGCCGCCGGCGCCGACGAAGTGGCGGTGTTTGGCGCCGCGTCAGAGAGCTTTAGCCAAAAGAACATTAATTGCTCCATCGATGAATCGCTTGAACGCTTTGCGCCGTTAATGACCCAAGCATTGGCCAACGGGCTTAGAGTGCGTGGTTATGTTTCTTGTGTGTTAGGTTGTCCCTATGAGGGTGACATCGACGCGGCGCAAGTTGCTCGCGTCGCCAAGAAACTGATCGACATGGGCTGCTATGAAATTAGTCTTGGCGATACGGTTGGCGTGGGCACGCCCATGGCGGTTAAAGACATGCTAAACCAAGTAACCAAACTCATCCCGGTGGAAAAGCTGGCGGTGCATTTTCATGATACCTACGGTCAGGCGCTGGCAAATATTTTTAGCGCCTTGCAATTAGGTGTTAACGTGGTTGATAGCTCGGTTGCTGGTCTTGGCGGCTGTCCCTATGCTAAAGGTGCTTCTGGCAATGTCGCCACCGAAGAGCTAGTGTATATGTTAAACGGGCTTGGCATTACCCACGGTGTCGATCTAGACAAATTGGCTCAGGCCGGCTGGGATATCAGCGCGGCACTGGGTAAACAACCCAACTCAAAAGTTTCAATGGCGTTAAAAGCCAATAAAGGAGAATAAGGTGGCAGGACTCAATAAAGTAGTGACCAGTTACGATGAGGCACTGAGCGGTTTAACCGACAACATGACGCTGATGGTCGGGGGGTTTGGCCTGTGCGGCATTCCCGAAAATCTAATTATCAAGATGCGCGACATGGGCGTGAGCGGGTTGACCTGCATTTCCAATAACGCTGGAGTTGATGATTTTGGTTTAGGGCTGTTATTACAAAAAAAGCAAATCGCCAAGATATTTGCCTCTTATGTCGGTGAAAATGCCTTGTTCGAGCAGCAAATGCTCTCTGGCGAGTTAGAAGTCGTGCTGACGCCACAGGGCACGCTGGCGGAGAAAATTCGTGCCGGCGGCGCTGGTATTCCGGCCTTTTTTACCGCCACAGGCTATGGTACTCCGGTGGCAGAGGGTAAAGAAACGCGAGAAATTGACGGCCGCCATTATGTGCTTGAGCCATCGCTGACCAGCGACTTTGCGCTAATCAAAGCGTGGAAAGCCGATACCATGGGTAACTTAATCTATCGTAATACGGCGATGAATTTTAATCCAATGATGGCAACTGCAGGAAAAATCACCGTGGTGGAAGTGGAAGAAATCGTTGAGGCGGGTCAGCTCGACCCTCATCACATCCATACTCCCGGTATTTATGTCGATCGCGTCATTAAAGGCACGTTTGAAAAACGCATAGAACAGCGCACGGTCAGAGGATAATTAGCATGGCTTTAACAAGAGAACAAATCGCAAAGCGTATCGCCCAAGAATTACAAGACGGCTACTATGTTAACCTTGGCATCGGGATCCCAACCCTCGTGGCCAACTATATTCCTGAGGGAATCGAGGTGATGCTCCAATCAGAAAATGGCTTGCTGGGCATGGGACAGTTCCCTACTGAAGATGAAGTCGATGCAGACTTAATTAACGCCGGTAAGCAAACGGTTACCATGGCAACTGGCGCGTCATTGTTTTCATCCACCGAAAGTTTCGCGATGATCCGTGGCGGTCATGTCGATCTCACTGTGCTGGGTGCATTTGAAGTCGATGTCAGTGGCAACATTGCCTCATGGATGATCCCAGGCAAGCTCATCAAAGGTATGGGCGGCGCGATGGACTTAGTTGCTGGCGCCGACAATATCATTGTCACCATGATGCATGCCGACAAGAAGGGAAATTCAAAGATCCTCGACGCTTGTACCCTGCCGCTTACGGGCGCTCGATGCATTAAAAAAGTTGTCACCGACTTGGCTGTTCTGGAAATTAAAGACGGTGCGTTTCATTTGCTAGAGCGCGCCCCGGATGTCAGCGTGGCAGAAATTATCGAAAAAACCGCAGGCAAGTTGGTCGTACCCGATGATGTACCGGTGATGGCGGTATAACGTTCATCTCATCAACGCCCCCAAAGCACATTTTTCCAATGTGCTTTTTCATCTAAAAGGATCGGTAAATAATGGCGTCATCCTATGAAATTAGCGAATTTTTAAAAATACACTTCCCGCAGGCAACTTTTATCATTGAAGCGGTGGGCAACCAACAAGCGACGGTGCGCCAACCGATTGGCCCCAACGAATTACGCCCTGGCAATACGGTCTCTGGCCCAACCTTAATGGGCCTAGCCGATTGCGCTTTATACGTCGCGATATTAGGTGAAATTGGTATTGTCGCATTAGCCGTCACCACCAGCTTAACCATTAACTTCATGCGTCGACCCGATGGCAGCAAAGACATTGTTGCCAAGTGCAGCCTATTAAAAACCGGAAAATCATTGATTGTCGGTGAAGTTAGCCTTTACTCCCAAGGTGACGACAGACCTGTCGCTCATGTAGTCGCAACCTATGCCATTCCGCCGCACTAACCTATTGAACATATACCTCATGGTCATGCTTGCTCAGGCCATTACTTTTTTTAGTTCGCACAAACAGCCCTACGCGCTTTGTCATTGACAGCAAGCAACACAAAACGCCACGTTATTTGATCCAAATCAATTGCTAAGAGCCTCCAACTTGTGTAGTCAAATAACATTCGCCTAGGACAATCGATCTTTTTGTTGCATTGTCTTAATTAGTGCATTAGCTTTAGTTATATTGCACCAATTATCATCAAACAAGGGATGTTTATGAATACTTCATTAAGGACGAAACTAGGAATTAGTTTTGGGGTTATTTTCCTACTTTTATTAATTTCAACCATTTATAACTTAGCTAACGTATCCAAAATAGACGATATAAACAGTCGTGTTACCACGCTAAGGTTCACCACGGTTAACGCAGGAAAGGATATCGTCAATGGTATCAATAGCTCCTTGGCCGCACTACGTGGCTATATTATCTTAGGAAGCGATCCTGGCAAAGCCGAGATGATGAAAAAACAGCGCCAACAAGCTTGGGATAATATTGACCGAAATATTGCGTTGTTTACCAAGCTTTCCGTCAATTGGACAGATCCTAACAACGTTAAAACATTAACTAGTCTCAAGACTACGCTGAGTGATTTTAAGATCGCCCAGAAAAAGGTGGAAGATATTGCCCAAGCACCAGAAAATATCGTGTCCTATCAATTACTTTTAAGCGACGCAGCACCACGAGCGGCGACAATATTAGCCAACATATCAACAATTATTGATCTTGAATCAGACTTACCCGCAACGCCAGAGCGCAAGATGCTGCTTAAGCTGCTCGCCGACTCACGTGGCTCCTTTGCCATTGGCTTAGCAAATATCCGCGCCTATTTGCTCTCTGGTGATAATCAATTTAAAGATAATTTCCTCGCCAAGTGGCAGGTAAATAGCCAGCGCTTTGAAGAAATTAACAGCCGCTATAGCCATCTATTTAACAATGAGCAACAAAATGCGTGGACCAACTACAAGCAAGTTCGAACAGAGTTTTCGGCGATCCCGCCACGGATGTTTGAACTAAGAAGCGCCACTGACTGGAATCAGGCGAACTACATTCTAGGCCAAGAAGCAGCCCCTTTAGCTGCTCAGTCATTAAGTTTACTCGCCACGATGAAAAATTCACAAGAAAAACTGTTGCAAGGGGATGTAACATTGCTCAGCGATGCCTCGAGCGCGCAATATGCCAGCCTAATTGGCGGCGGCATTATCTCTTTGATTATCTCTGTCGGCATCGCATTTTGGTTTAGCAATGATTTGCTGAGTCGATTAATGCCGATATTACAAAAAGCGCGAGACATTGCCGCGAATAATCTGTCGACCCCAACACTGTATGTTAAGGGCCATGATGAATTAGCTGAACTAACAACGGCGGTTAACTCGATGAGTGAATCACTCAAAGAGACATTAAGCTCCACCGCGCAGTCGATGAAGACGGTGTCTACCGATGCGCAGGGTATTTATCACGCCAATGCTGATATGTCCAACAACATAACCCTACAAGTAGAGCAGATGAGCCTTATCGCCTCGGCTATCGAAGAGTTGTCTGCGTCGGCAACAGAGGTATCAAATCACAGTGTTGAAGCAGCGACTAGCGCTGAAGGCTCGTTAAAGATCGCAGAAGAAGGCGGCTCTTTGGTGGATGGTTCATTGTCACAAATGAACGCAATCAGTGATGCATTTAATGAGAGTGCTACCTCAATCGAATCGCTTAGCGCACAGAGCAAGCAAATTGAAGGCATTCTCGGTGTGATTAGAGGCATCGCCGAACAAACTAACCTACTGGCATTGAACGCCGCCATAGAAGCTGCACGTGCGGGCGAACAGGGTCGCGGTTTCGCCGTAGTTGCCGATGAAGTAAGGCAGTTAGCGAGTCGCACCACAGAAGCGACCGGTGATGTTGAGAAAGCAATCGAGTCGATGCGCAATGACACAGATGTCGCCGTACAAAGCATTGGGGTTGGTCGCAAGCGAGTAACCCAAGGCATCGAAAGTTCTGGTCATGTATCAACAATACTAAACCAAATTATCGAGCGGGCTAAAGATGTTGCAATGAAGGTAGAAACGATTGCGACCACGGCGCAACAACAGTCGACTGTCACCCTTGAAATTGCCAGTAATACCGATGAAGCATCGGCGGCTTCTCGTAATGTCAGTGCGAGTATTTCTGAGGTGGTAGCGATGGCACATACGGTCAGTGAAAACACTAACCAGCGCGCCAATGAACTCGAGGCAATGGTTAATAGTAGTAGCTAGTTGGTTGGCCAATAAAAAGCGAGTCATTTAACTTATCGTTAAATGACTCGCTTTTATTTTTATGTCAATCGGGTGTGGTACCAATTCGTGATTAAAAAATACAGTGTTTGGTAAAGTCTTTGGCTTCGGTGGCCGTCCAATCACCCTTTGGTTTTTCTTTAAGCTGGGCACACCAATCATCGCTACCGATTTCAGGTGCACAACCAACCATAAACATTACGACAACCGATAAACCTATTAATTTCTTCATCTCTATTTTCCTTATTAAAATTCCAACAATTGTTCAGCACAAATTAATAATTATAATCAATGCATTACTAATAAATGCAGACCCTATAAGGGTAGACGAACAGACGCCAACTTACCATTTTTTTCTAATTTTGTTCACTAGAATAGAGACTATGTAAAGCCTCTATTCTAGTGGCGAACACTTGTTTTGCTGGAATTTTATCCATTAGCTTTATCTTGTCAAAATCGTTATGTACTCGCTGACAGACACTAGCCAGCAGCACACTTTGACCATTGCTGTGACAACTCAGAATAATTTCCTCGATAGCGATAGTGCTGGTGATCCCAACTAACCGAGCATCGGTGAAGTCGATGAGTAGGGTTTTGCTTGGATCTATCTGCGCCACGCTTTGCTTAAGCCCGCGCGCCACGCCAAAACCAATTGGACCGGCAATGGTCAGTAACACCACGCGATCGGCAACTTGTTTAAACGCCGCTTGTTCAAACTCTGGCAGACATTCGATGTCCTCCTCAACATAGAGTTTAAGATTATCCAACTGAATTTCAGACAGGCGCCTAATGGTGACAAGATTGGCCAAGAACACGCCGATCAATACTGCCGTCACCAGATCGATTGCTACAGACATCACCATAGTTGAAATCATTAAACCGACACTAAATAAGGGAATTTGATGAATACGCTTTAGAAAGTTCCAATCGATAATGTTAAGGCCGACATTGGTTAAGATCGCGGCTAGTACAGCAACAGGTATGAAGGCGGTAAAGTCCCCTGCCCACAACACAATAATCAATATAATTAGTGCATGCAGCATACCCGATAATGGCGTGCTGCCCCCTGCTCGCAAATTAGTCATGGTGCGCATTGTTGCGCCGCCGCCCGGCAGCGCCCCAAATAGCCCGGCGATCATATTTCCGATACCCTGACCTACAAGCTCCTGATCGGAATCATGAAAATCGTTACTGACGCTATCCACCGTTAGCGAAGTCATCAAGGAGTCGAGGGTGCTTAGCGTAGCGAGCAACAACGCTGACTTTATCATTTCACCCGCTAAATCGGCTTCCCATGTCGGCCAGCTCAACGAAGGTAACTCGCTGGCAATGGCACCAACCACTGGAAGCTGTGCCCCTGAGAAAATAAAGAAAGCACTGGCGGCAATTAGCGCCACAATACTAGCAGGTACCACACGGCTAAAGCGCTCAGGCCAAAAATACAGTAATACTAAACAGCTTAAACCCAACAGGGTATTAGTACTGGTCAGGGTCGATAATTGCCATGGCACCTGCGCCAAAGGATAACCAAACAAGGGCTCTATTTGCGATAGAATAATGAGAATACCAATGCCTGAAGTAAATCCAGAAATCACGGGATAGGAAACTAAAATAAAATACTTTCCTAATTTTAACAGCCCAAAGATCATTTGAAACAGGCCCGCTAAAGTCACGACGGTAAATGCGGCGGCAAGGCCATTTTCTGGTGATTGTGCGACAAAGCTGGTTAATACAGCAGCCATGACGACGGTTAACCCGGTATTTGGACCACTAATCTGTTGGTTAGTGCCACCAAACATAGAGGCAAAAAAACCCGTGATAACGGCGCAATATATACCCGCTGTCGCCCCAGCCCCCGAAGTGACTCCAAAGGCCAGCGCAAAAGGCAACGCGACAATAGTGGCAGTGAGCGCACCAAAAAAGTCGCCTTTTAGGGTCTTGACGTTAAAATGGGAGAGTTTGAGCATGACAACCTAGCTTACAATAATAAAGTATGTGAATATCGAACATTCTAACTGATTATGTTTGGGATATCCGTAAAAACTGACACTAAAGTCAATTTCCGTGAGCGCAGCAGCTTTTGTACTAGCGTGTACAGGTTGATGCTAACGCCGTATAATAACGACTATCAAATACCATAGAGCAAAAACATGAGCAACGTAGATAATTCTTTAGTCACTTTCATCAATGAAGTGCAACCTAGTCAGCAATTTTATGCACTACAAGATCCCAACAGCGAAGATTGGGTGATTATTGACTCAATCCATTTTGAAAATACCGATGTAATGCCACTTTGGTCAAACCAAGCACAAGCCCAATCCCATTGTGACAATGAATGGAGTGAGTATGTTGCGACCCCGATTAGTTTAGCGGACTGGTTAGAGTTTTGGGTTGAAGATCTCAATCAAGACGGTATCACTATTGGGGTTAACTGGCAGGACGAAAAAGATTGTACCGAGTTAGAGTTAGCCGAGTTTACTCAGGCGCTAATCGCAATCGAAGCGTTCTAAGCTTTCTGCCCTCGCCCCATCTGCAAGTAGCAACCGCTCATCTCAGCGGTTGCTTATACGTCACCAAGCTAACCAAATAACATGACGAGCGCCCTTGCCGTTCGTGTGTGCACGCACGGTCACCGGCTTAACCGTAAAACCAGCCTTGCGCAGACGGTTAGTAAATGCCGAGTCAGCCCCCGCCGACCAATATGAAACGATGCCGCCAGGCTTTAAAGCATTTTTAGCTGCTTTTAGTCCTGCTGGCGTGTAAATCCATTGATTGTTTTCGGCGGTATGTCCCTCCGGACCATTGTCGACGTCGAGTAAAATCGCGTCAAACATGCCGGCCGATTGGCGTAATACGTCACCAACATCACCAACATGAACTTGAGTGCGCTTATCGTTGACCGGAAAATTATTGAGCGCGCCTAATGGCCCTTTATTCCACTCAACGACCTCAGGAATTAATTCGGCCACGGTAACCTGTGCCGAGTCCCCCAGACAGTTAAGTGCTGCAGTTAGGGTAAAGCCCATGCCCAATCCACCAATTAGCACATGAGGCTTGGCGCGATTGGCGATGCGCTCGCAGGCCAAAGTAGCCAGTGCATCTTCTGAGGCGTGCATGCGGCTATTCATCAGATCGCCTGGAATACCCGCTATTTTTATGGTGAACTCATTGTTGCGCTCTAACAAGCGCAATTGTCCGCTTTGGCCAGGGATAGGCGCGGTGCCAAGTAGATTAAAACGAGCCATCATCATTCTCTTTAAGCAAAATTAAGAGCGCGATTATACCTAGTTACGCAGACAAAAGCAGTGTCTATAGGCTAAACAATGGCGTATCGGGATCAAATGTCTGATTTGCTTTAACTTCAGCCAAAAATGGCAAATCGATGGCTTGTTTGAGATAGTTAAGGTTCTCATCATAATTAGTCATCGGCGTGCTAAGTTGATTGGCAATCCATCCCTTTATCTTGAGATTATCGCGTTTGATTGCCTCGATGGTTAATAGTGCATGATTGAGGCAGCCTAGTTTCATGCCGACCACTATTATCACTTCAAATGGATGCTGACACACAAAATCGCTCATTAACTCATGCTCATTTATTGGCAACCGCCAGCCGCCAGCCCCTTCGATCAACGAGACGGAACTAAGATGTTTAACCCCTTGCCACCAATGGCTTAGCGTGGACAAACGGATTGGTGCATCGTTGATTTTTGCTGCAATATGAGGCGCAATCGCCTGTTCAAAACAGATAGGATTGATCAGCTGATAATCAAGTTTTGGTGAACTCGCCTGTTGTAATATTAACGCGTCGTCGTTGCGCCATAGGCCATCGATAAACGTAGCGCCCGCCGCAATCGGCTTATAACCAATGGTCGGCTGTGATTGATTGAGTTGCTTGAGCAATAACTCACTGACAAAGGTTTTTCCAACATCGGTATCGGTGCCGGTAATAAAATAAGTATGAGACATATGATTATCTATTTTCGGTTGATGGTATTGGCTTGGTGAGCACGCAATAAGCCACTTGATAGGTAGCACTGAGGCCCTGCTCACCACGATATTTTTCGTATCCTGTCGCTAACTTATCAAGGGTAGAACGGCCCATTAAGCCAGCCTTGGTGCGAGAGGTTTGATTGGCCCCAATGGCTTTGAGATCGCGCATTAAACCAATCACACTATCGTAATACAGGCAATGTGCTTTGGTGTCGAGACTCAATAGCTCCAGCCCTGAGTCTTTTAGCGCGACCATTAATGCCTCAAGCGTCAAAAACGAATTAACATGCGCATGATTGTCCACCAAGCGCCACGCGTTAACCAACTCAAATAAGCTGCCGTCCAATAACGTAGAAAAACACAGCGTTCCCCCCGGTTTTAAGGCCCTCGCTGCTTCTTTGAGCGCCGCAGATAAATCATGCACCCACTGTAACATTAGGCTTGAGTAGATGGCATCGACAGAGTCAGCTTGCAGCGGTAGTTGTTCGGCATCACCCGCCAACCACATCACCTGAGATAGTTGATTGCGCGCCCGCGCAAACTCAAGCATGCTCGGCGCAATGTCGATGCTAAGCAGTGTTGGGGATCTAGCGGCTAATGCGCTGGTGAAGTATCCCGGACCACAGCCCAAATCCACCAAACTCTCTATTTTAACTGGCAGTAGCTGCAACAATTGATTGCCAACATTACGCTGTAGCGCTGCGCCGCGATCATAGCTCGCAGCGCTCTTGCCAAAACGATGACTGATCGCTTGTTTATTAATTAATTGCGCGGATTGATGTGAATTCTGTTGCTTTAAAGGCTTCATTGGCCCTCACCAAGGCGCTCTTTGCAATCCACCAGCGCTAGCAATAGACGCTTTATGTCGGCAAGTTGATGATTGGCCGATAAGGTGATGCGCAGTCTTGCACTGCCTTTAGGCACAGTGGGTGGGCGGATTGCGCTGACCCACAACCCTTGTTGCTTTAACTGCTCGCTAATGAGCAATGCCATATCGCTCGAACCAACGACCAAGGGTTGAATCGCGCTATTTGACGGCATTAGGTTTAGCCCTAACTGCGCCGCCAATTGTTTAAAGTAGTCGATCCGCTCGTTAAGCTTGTCGTGACGCCAAGCTTGCTGCGCCAGTTCGATGCTCTTGATGGTTGCACCAACAATCGACAACGGCAGCGCGGTCGAATAAATATAATGCCGACAAAAATTTGTCAGGTAGTCAATGGTGCAAGCGTTTGCTGCCACAAAGGCACCGCTAGTGCCTATCGCCTTGCCGAAGGTCGCCATCAAAACATCTGGCGTAATATGCGTTTGTGCACAGGTGCCACGCCCCGCGCCATTGACGCCAAAGCCATGGGCATCGTCAACCATAAGCCAGGCATTATGTGCACGAGCCTGAGTGCTTAGCGCGTGTAACTCGCCACAATCGCCATCCATCGAAAATACGCCCTCACTAACGACCAGTGTATTATCAAATGATGGTGCCTGTTTTAGCTGGTTGGACAGTTGCGATAAGTCGTTATGTTTGAAGCGTTTCATGGTGGCTGAACTGAGTATGCCCGCCTCCATTAACGAGGCGTGATTAAGCTTATCTTGAAGTAATAGGTCGCCCTTATTGAGCAGCGTTGCAATCAGCCCGCTGTTCGCTGCAAAGCCAGAGCTAAACAGCATGGCTTGCTCTTGACCTGTTACATCACAAATCTGGCGTTGTAAGTCATGATGCAGTGAACTATGACCGGTGACTAACGGGGAGCCGCCACTACCAACCCCATAGGTTGCCGTCGCTTGCATGCCTGCGGCAATGACTTGAGGATCGGTGGCCAGCCCGAGGTAGTCATTGGCACTAAAGTTTACCAAAGACTGTCCGGCAACCTCGAGTTGACACTGATTACCGCCACATGACGTTGTGGTTTTGCGAAACTGTTGCTGCTTGCGTGCTAATGCTAAACGCTGAGCTAAATGAGAAAAACTCATCAAATTTACCTGGTCGCATCTACAAACAAACTTTCTTGCGCGCCGAGCTTAACCGCATCTAAAATCGAGGCCTCAAAGGCTTCATCTGAATATTGACGACCACGCTCGGTATTAATGCCTAGTTTTTTGAACAATTGCACATCGCTTGACTCTTCTGGATTACTGGTGGTCAATAATTTACAGCCGTAAAATATTGAGTTGGCACCTGCAAGGAAACACATCGCCTGCATCTGCTCATTCATCTTTTCACGCCCAGCCGACAAGCGAACATGGGATTTTGGCATCATGATCCGAGCAACGGCGATGGTACGAATAAAGTCAAAGTCATCCAAATCATCCACATTTTCCAGCGGCGTGCCCTTCACCTTAACTAGCATGTTAATCGGTACGCTGTCGGGATGTTGCTCAAGATTAGCCAGCGCCCGTAATAGCCCGTAACGGTCTTGCGCCTTTTCACCCATACCTAAGATGCCACCACTGCACACTTTCATGCCGGCTCCGCGTACATAGTCAAGCGTATCTAAACGATCTTGATAGGTGCGAGTCGTAATTATTTGATCATAAAATTCAGGCGAGGTATCAAGGTTATGGTTGTAATAGTCAAGACCCGCATCACTTAATGCCTGCGCTTGACTGGCGGTTAGCATACCCAATGTCATACAAGTTTCCATGCCCATGCCGCGAACCTTGCGCACCATGTCCAAAACCACTGGCATGTCGCGCTCGTTAGGATTACTCCACGCTGCGCCCATACAAAAGCGTGTAGAACCAACCGATTTTGCGTGCTCAGCAGCCTTAATAACCTTGGCAACTTCTAGTAGTTGCTCCTTGGCTAATCCCGTTTTATTACGCGCCGATTGCGGGCAATATTTACAATCTTCTGGGCAGGCACCGGTTTTTATCGATAAGAGGGTCGAAACCTGCACTTCATTAGCACTAAAATGTTCACGATGGATCAGCTGCGCCTGAAACATTAAATCGTTAAAAGGCTGGTTAAATAGCTGTTCTACTTGGGAAAGGGTCCAATCGTGACGTATTTGTGCTGCGCTCATGCTTAACTCATTTATTATATAATTTGTTGGCTAGGATACCTTGTTAGGGTAACCTGTCAACCAAAAGGGTAACCTCAGATTTACATCTGACCACTATTTAACCACCAATATTAAGCTTACTATGAATCAATCTGACTTAGCATTTGACCAAGAGCACATCTGGCACCCTTACACGTCGCTGATAGCACCACTTCCTTGCATTGGCGTGGTTAGCGCGCATGGCGTGAGGCTGACACTCAATGATGGTACACAATTAATCGATGGTATGAGCAGTTGGTGGTCCACTATTCATGGCTACAACCACCCACGGCTTAACCAGGCGGCCAAAGTTCAAATAGATCAGATGGCGCATGTGATGTTTGGCGGTATCACTCACCCGAGTGCTATCGCATTATGCCGCCGCTTAGTAGATATGACCGCGCCACCACTCAATAGAGTATTTTTGTCCGACTCTGGCTCAGTGGCGGTGGAAGTGGCGATAAAAATGGCCATTCAATATTGGGTAGCCAGAGGAAAAAATGAGAAGTCACGCCTACTGACCATCGAAAATGGCTATCATGGCGATACTTTTGCCGCTATGTCGGTGTGCGATCCGGTCAATGGCATGCATGAGTTGTTTAATGGCGTGCTGACCAAACAACTCTTCGCGAAAGCACCACAATGTGGCTTTGAGCAAGATTGGGATGAGCAGGATATTTCCTCACTCGAAGCGCTCTTTGTCACCCATCATCAGCATGCAGCAGCTATTATTCTTGAGCCTATCGTACAAGGCGCAGGTGGCATGCGCATGTATCACCCGAATTATTTAAAAGCGGTACGCAGACTTTGCGATCAATATGATGTGCTACTCATTTGTGATGAAATCGCCACCGGGTTTGGTCGCACCGGTAAACTATTTGCCTATGAGCACAGTGATATAGTGCCAGACATTCTGTGCTTAGGTAAGGCGCTGACCGGCGGATACATGAGCCTAGCAGCCACAATAACAAGCAAGGCGATCGGCGAGAAAATTTGCCAAACCGATGCAGGGGTATTTATGCATGGTCCGACTTTTATGGGTAATCCTTTAGCCTGTGCAGTGGCAAGTGAAAGCCTCGCTATGTTGCAACAAGGGGACTGGCAACAGCAGGTGGCGACCATTGAGCAGCAGCTAAAGCGCGAGTTCGCGCCGTTTGAGCAACTTGAGAATGTCGCTAATATCCGAGTATTAGGTGCTATCGGTGTGATAGAGTTAAAACACCGCGTGGATATGGAGAGTATCACTCAAGCCTTTGTCGACAACGGTGTGTGGTTACGCCCCTTTGGCAAGCTGGTCTATATTATGCCGCAATACATTATTAGCTCGGCAGACTTAACCACCCTGACCTCGGCAATATACCGGGTGGTTAGCGACCTATAACGAATTATCTATTTTGAGCTGGCGCATCTCGTCGATGGCGACAAATGCCTGCTCCATTGTGGTGACATAACGTCTTTTCATCATCGTTGGTGAGAAGGCTCGCGATTGAATATTTTTTTGAAATGATTCAGAGAACACATAGACAGTGCCAAGACACGCTACCGGAATTGATTCTTGCAGTTTACCGGTCGCATATTTCGCGACCTCGGCTGAGGTGAATACATCATCATCAAACCAAATAATCCGATACCAGATAGACATAGCTTGCTGCGCAATCGCCTTATTTCTTTTTTTTTCGGCACGCAACAGGCCTTCGTGATTAAACGCGCCGTGTAAATGCGTGATAAAGATATCGCCCTGCCAACGATAAGTGGCGGTGCCATGTGCCTCCATTGTCCACCCTCGGTAAGATAAGAGTAGCACTTTTTAACCGCAACACCCGACACATTGCAAGTTTTCGATAATAGTTATCATCTTTTATAATGAAATATGTATTTTACACTGCTATGATAACGATAAGAATATACCCAACAAAGAGATAATAATGTCTGACCAGAATATAGCACTTAAGAAAGCAGGGCTGAAAGTCACTCTGCCGCGCATCAAGATTTTGGAAATTTTGCAAGCACCCAAAAACCAGCATATTAGCGCCGAAGATCTGTATAAGATATTGTTAGAACATGGCGAAGAAATTGGCCTTGCGACGGTATACCGCGTATTAAACCAATTTGACGATGCAGGCATTGTTACGCGTCATCATTTTGATAGTGGCAAGTCTGTGTTTGAGCTTGCTTCAAAACTACATCATGATCATTTAGTGTGTTTAAACTGTGGCAAGGTCATCGAGTTTAATGATGAAATGATTGAGCAGCGCCAGCACGATATCGCTACGGCCAATGGTATTGAATTGACCAACCATAGTCTTTATCTTTACGGCAAGCCTATTGGCGGCGAATGTAAGCACTAATAGCCAGTAGCTTTTTGCGGCAATGTGTCAGCATCAACGCTGCTGTTTTACGAGCTAATAATATAAAAGGCCGATTAAGTTAACTTAATCGGCCTTTTTTATGCGCACTCTTTTCATACATATCGATAGGTGGCTAAACTTGCTCGGCGATTTCCTGAGCAAGAATATCGCTACAACCAAGATTTAATAACGCTTTGGCTAACATTGAACGCTTCTTGCCAGTGTTTGAGTTAGTGATAACCCAATATGAGGTGTTGCCAATTTGCTTGGGCTTGGTGCTGCCATTTTTCCCCAACAGCGTCTGCTCGCTCTTGGCGAAATAGACGCGGTCACGGCCGCTGATATCCAATACTTGAGCAAATTCTGCCGGTCGTAAATCGTGTAGTTGACTAAGCAAGAATAAGAAGCGACCGACCGCCGCTTTTTGATCTTTCAATTGCTTAGGTTTTACCAGCGCGGTAAAGCTTGGCTTAACACCACAGGCAGCCGACACTTCTTGAACGACTTCAAGTGTCTGCTTGCGCAATGAAACAAGAGACTTAGCACGCACATCCGACGGCGGAATAAGAGGTCCATCGACTTCTATATCACCAGTGGCAGGCAAACCAAGAAGACGACGTAAAATGGTCGATGCACCTTCACCAATATCCTCAGTATGACTGGCAATATAGCGATATAGATCCTCTTCCACTTCAATGTTTTTCATATTAACCTCTTAAATTATCTGCATAATCTTAAACTTAGTTGCCAAGATTATACAGATTGAATCCAGAATCGCCATAGAAAATAGCGCTTATATAGTCACTTAGTTAGAGACACGACGATAGTCACGGTATTGTGGTTGCCAGAAGTTCTTCTCTATTTTTTCTTTTATTTGCTCATCACTAATCTGCAGCGCGTATCCTTGTTCAATAGCTACTTTGGCGACATCAAAGGCCATCTGCTTACTAATTTCAGCGATTTGAGTTAGCGGTGGTAACAAGCTACCGGTGCCGTTATTGGCTAGTGGTGAAACACTGGCTAAACAAAGGCTGGTCGCCATTAGCATATCGTCGGTCACCCGCGTTGCGCCACAAGCAATAATCCCTAAACCAAGCCCAGGGAAAATATAGCTATTATTACATTGTGGAATGACAAATGTTTGGCCATTGTATTGCACCGGCTCAAATGGCGATCCAGTTGCGACAAGCGCCTGACCATTAGTCCATTCAATCACTTGCTGTGGGGTTGCTTCCACTTGCTTGGACGGATTACTTAGTGGAAAAATGATTGGCCGCTCACAGCCTTGATGCATCGCCTTGATCACTTGCTCAGTAAATAGACCAGGCTGACCTGAAACACCGATAAGAATAGTCGGTTTCGCGTGCAACATCACCTCAAGCAAGCTCGCATAGTCCCCTGCAATATTCCAGTTAGCCAACGTCGTTGGTGTGGCAGCTAATCGTTGCTGAAAATCGCGCAGCCCTTCCATCCCGTGAGACACCAAACCAAAACGGTCCACCATAAATACTTGACGACGAGCTTGGGTCTCACTGATCCCTTCGGTTGTCATCTGCATGATAATAGCTTCTGCAATGCCACACCCCGCCGAACCAGCACCAACAAAGGTCACGACTTGGTCAGACAACTTCGCCCCTTTAGAGCGACAAGCCGCTAACAATGAACCCACGGTTACTGCAGCGGTTCCTTGAATATCATCATTAAAGCAACAAATTTCATCGCGATAACGCTCAAGCAACGGCATTGCTTTAGGCTGCGCAAAATCCTCAAACTGCAATAGTACATTAGGCCAACGACGCTTAACCGCCTTAATGAAGGTATCAATAAATTCAAAATATTGTTCGCCATCGATACGCGGTTTTTTCACCCCCATATACTTAGGGTTATCAATCAGTGATTGGTTATTGGTGCCCAAATCAAGCATTACCGGCAAGGTATAAGCAGGGCTAATGCCACCACAGGCGGTATAGAGTGATAGTTTGCCAATGGGAATGCCCATGCCGCCCATGCCTTGGTCGCCAAGACCTAAGATACGTTCGCCATCGGTAACCACGATAACCTTCACGTTAGACTTAACCGCATTACGTAAAATCTCATCAATATGATTGCGTTGTGAATAAGAAATAAACAAGCCACGAGCACAACGATATATATCAGAGAACTTCTCACATGCCTCACCCACTGTAGGGGTGTATATAATCGGCATCATTTCTTCAAGATGTGCCTGAATCAACGAGTAATAAAGGGTTTCATTCATGTCTTGAATACGGCGTAAATAAACATGCTTATCTAAGCTATTCTTATACGAACTAAATTGGCTATATGCTCGTTCAACCTGCTCCTCAATGCTCTCAATTAAAGGCGGTAATAAACCGGTTAAATTAAAACGAACCCGCTCGTCTTCACTAAATGCACTACCTTTATTGAGTAATGAAGTGTCAATCAATGCGTGTCCGGCATAAGAGATATATAAGGGAGATTTTGTGGTCATGGAGTGTCCTTGCGCCGATGTGTATCATCGTTTTTTATATACAATATAAATATAAGTTATTATTTAACTATTGTTACTCAATCATCCCCACGAGTCCACTTTTAAGCGCCAGTTTTATGGTTTAACTCAAAGTTTCTTATCCTCGATATTAAGAATTGGTTGTTTCGTTCGCGTTAACCTACTATCCGTCTAGATTAGCCTGTTATTTTCGCCCCATCATTTGCTTTTCTCTGGCATGACATTCAAACTAGCGACACGTTAAATTAAGAACCCTCATTATGCTGTTAAACTACAAATTGGTTGGTCAAGGTTCACCGGTGGTACTCATTCATGGCCTGTTCGGCGCACTAGATAATTTAGGGCGCCTTGCCCGCCATCTGAGCGAATCTCATCAAGTCATTAGTATTGATCTCCCTAATCATGGTCAATCGCCGCACACCACCACCATTAGCTATGCCGATATGGCCGATGATGTTTTAGGACTACTAGCGCATTTGAATATAGAGCAATGCGCGTTCGTTGGTCATTCGATGGGGGGCAAAGTCGCCATGGAGATTGCACTCACTCACCCAGAGGTCATGTTGTCATTAATTGTCGCCGATATTGCCCCCGTTGCCTATACCCATCGCCATGGCGCGGTATTTGACGCATTAAACGCTGTTGATCTCACAGTAATTAAAAGTCGCCAACAGGCACTTGAAGTCGTAATCGAGCATGGTATAGACCAAGGCACTGCAATGTTTTTACTTAAAAATTTGGCCAAGGACGATCGTGGTTTTTATTGGCGCTGCAACTTATCGCTACTCGAGCAATACTACCCTGATATTATTGGTGGCGTATCACAAGCGCTTAGCTATAGTGGGCCAGTTCTTTTTATTAAGGGCGAGCTCTCGGATTACATTACCACAGATCATAAAACTCAAATCGGCAGCAACTTCCCACAAGCCCAACTCAAGGTCATTCAAGGCACCGGACATTGGCTACATGCCGAAAAACCAGCGAGCTTTAATAAGATTGTCAGTGATTTTTTAGCGAAACATTAAACAAAATGGCGCTAATAATATTGGCGCCATTTACAACGAAAAAACAGATCAAACTAGAGTGTAGTGAGGCGACTTGTAATACTAAAACCAAGAAATTTGTGACTTGAGAATAATAATCGTTAAATTCCAGCATTCAACCATAGCCTCAATAATTGGGTTATGATTTATATCGGCATCGTTCACAGATTTTAAGGCAGCTTGTAATACCAAAATCAATAAATTTGTGACTTGCGAATAATAATCGTTAAATTCCAGCATTCAACCATAGCCTCAATAATTGGGTTATGATGAATTGGCATCGTTCACAGATTTTATGGCGATTTGTAATACCAAAATCAATAAATTTGTGACTTGCGAATAATAATCGTTAAATTCCAGCATTCAACCATAGCCTCAATAATTGGGTTATGATATATTCCGCGTCACAGATTTTTAGGTTCACTTTATCAAGGCTACATAGCACATCATGACACCTCAAGAGTTTCAGCAATTAGAAGCAGTCGGGCTAAATTTGTTTTTTGCTGGCATCTTCTTCCTCATCGGTATGGCAATTAACGACGTACTAAAAAAGGGCGATGTCCCTATGATTGGGAAAATTGTGGTTTGGGGTGTACTCACCTTCGGGTGTTTAGGTTTTGTAGCAAAAGGGATTATTCAGGCTTTTTGGAATACCAACGGTCTCGGTTAATTCTGATAACAATTTTTAAGTAGATTATGGCAAAAGCATCTAACGACAGAACGACTATTGATCTCTTTGCCAACGAAAAAAACCGTGGACGTCCTAAAACGAACCCTTTATCGCGTAAAGATCAGTTGCTTGTTAACAAGCGCAATCAAATTAAGCGAGATAAAGCTAACGGACTAAAACGTGTTGAATTAAAAGTTGACGTTGAATTATTCAATACATTAAACGCGCTAGCGGACACTTATCAAATGAGTCGTGCGCAAGTAATAGAATCATTACTGGTGACGCAGATCAATTCCTTATCGGCATTGGACGGTATACTGCAACCAGCAATAAACGAGCTAGATAACGCATAGGAAAATTTATGGCTAGTGTAGGCATGTTTTTTGGCAGCGATACGGGAAATACCGAAGCGATTGCCAAAATGATCCAAAAGCAATTGGGCAAAAGCTTAGTTGATGTATATGACATCGCTAAAGCGACCACCAAAGAAATCGCATCTTTTGATTTACTGTTACTAGGTATTCCAACTTGGTATTACGGTGAAGCACAGTGTGATTGGGATGATTTTTTTCCCGAGTTAGAAGATATCGATTTTAACGATAAGTTAGTCGCCATTTTTGGTTGTGGTGACCAGGAAGATTACGCTGAATATTTCCTCGATGCGATGGGTACTCTTAAAGATATCATTGAGCCTCGTGGCGCAATCATCGTGGGTCACACTTCAATCGATGGTTATGAGTTTGAAGCCTCAAAAGCCTTGGTCGATGATGGCCATTTCGTTGGGTTAGGCATTGATGAAGACCGTCAACCAGAACTCACCGATGAACGTGTTGAAGCTTGGGTGAAACAGATCACCGAAGAAATGTGTTTGAGCGAATTGGCTTAACCCTCATTTAAGTTATAATTTATGCCTAAAACCTCGCTATGCGGGGTTTTTTATTGCCTGTAACTATTTAATTTTATAGGTATATAGGTTATGTTGAAGGTTCATAATTATGCTCGACATTGTTTTCAATAGCGGCAACTCCACCGACGAGGTTTAAGGTGTTTCACAAATCGAACAAACTACATAACGTGTGTTATGACATTCGCGGGCCAGTGCACGAAGAGGCACAACGACTAGAAGAAGAAGGCCATCGTATTCTTAAGCTAAACATTGGCAATCCCGCCCCGTTTGGTTTTGAAGCACCAGATGAAATTGTTCGAGACGTTATTTACAACCTGCCTACGGCGCAGGGTTATTGTGAGTCAAAGGGATTATTCTCAGCACGCAAGGCTGTGTTTCATCATTACCAGGAGATCATTGGACACATCGATGTTGAAGATATCTACATCGGTAATGGCGTCTCTGAGTTAATTCAAATTGCCACCATGGCCTTGCTCAACAATGGTGATGAAGTGTTGGTGCCTGCGCCAGATTATCCGTTATGGACGGCGTCAGTTAACTTAGCCGGTGGTAAGTCAGTCCATTATCGTTGTGATGAACAGAGTGACTGGTTTCCTGATCTTGACGATATTCGTAGCAAGGTCAACAAAAACACCAAAGCAATGGTCATTATCAACCCCAATAACCCAACTGGCGCAGTATACTCAAAAGAGATATTACTGGAATTATTGGCCATCGCACGTGAGCATAATCTAATTGTATTCTCCGATGAGATTTATGACAAAATTTTATATGATGAGGCGGTGCATGTGCATACTGCGTCATTGGCTGATGATTTAGTCATTTGTACTTTCAACGGACTGTCCAAAGCTTATCGTATCGCTGGATTCCGTGCTGGTTGGATGGTGATTTCCGGTGCAAAATACCGCGCGGCAGGTTACATCGATGGCTTGAACATGTTGGCGTCGATGCGTCTGTGTGCCAACGTGCCCTGTCAGCATGCAATACAAACTGCATTGGGGGGATACCAAAGTATTAATGAACTGATATTACCCGGTGGTCGCCTATTAGAACAGCGTGATGTGGCATATGAGGCGCTAAATGCTATCGACGGTGTCAGCTGTGTAAAGCCCAAGGGCGCGATGTACATGTTCCCCAAGCTGGACGTCAAAAAATTCAATATTAAGAGCGACCAACAACTGGTATTTGACCTGCTTAAGACAGAAAAAATATTGCTAGTCCACGGCACCGCATTTAATTGGCCAGAGCCGGATCACCTACGCATTGTCACTTTACCTCATGCACAAGATTTAAGTGCGGCGATAGAACGATTTGGCAGGTTTTTGGCCAATTATAGACAATAAAATAACCCGCTACTTTGGCGATTTCGAACTCGGTTTAAAAAACGTCGCCAAAAGTAAACCATAAAAAACAGGATGTTTTATGAATGAAGACAAAGCGTGCGAGAAAGCACTCTCTCCTTGGCTAACTCGAAAAGGCCAAGAAAATAAACATCGCGTTGATGACCATCGCAGTTTTTACCAACGGGATCGCGCTCGAATTCTTCATTCAGCTGCATTTAGACGCCTCCAAGCAAAGACTCAAGTGGTGGGTATTGGTCAGAGCGATTTTTATCGCACACGGCTGACTCACTCCCTAGAGGTTGCCCAGATTGGTGCCGGGATCGTGAGTCAATTACGAGTTAAGAACCCTGAGTTAGCCTTTCTCGGGTTCGACGATATCTTAATTGAAACCTTAGGCCTCGCCCATGATATTGGCCACCCCCCATTCGGTCACGGTGGCGAAATTGCACTCAATTATATGATGCGCGATCACGGTGGTTTTGAGGGTAACGGTCAAACCTTTCGCATTCTTACCCGTCTGGAGCCCTATACCAAGGATTATGGCATGAACCTCACACGGCGTAGCTTGTTAGGTACCTTAAAATACCCCGTCTGTTATCAACAGGTAGTTGGCAACTACCCCGATAAACCATGCGCTACCTTTCGTCAGCTCAAGGCACATAATTGGATACCACCTAAGGCCATTTTTGATGTCGATGCCGGCTCGCTAGCCTGGGTTTTAGAGCCACTTAGCGACAATGACCGTGCTTTGTTTATGCGGACAGGCCCCAAGATTATCGACGGAGTTAAAAGTATCCATAGGGGCAGTAGGTATAAGTCGTTTGATTGTTCAATCATGGAACTTGCCGACGACATTGCTTATTCAGTTCATGACTTAGAAGATGCTATTGTCATGGGAACCGTGACCTATAGTCAGTGGCAAGCTGATGTCGTTGATCAAATTAAGAATAATATCGATATTCCGGGCAATATAGACATCGATAGACTGTCCGAAAAGCTATTTAATCAACAGCCATATTTACGCAAGGACGCGATCGGTGAGCTGGTAAATTTGCTGGTCACCGCTATTGATATCGTTAAGGTTGACGGCTTTGATGAACCATTATTGGCCTACAATGCCAAGTTAGAGCAACAACATTATGCGCTTTTAGAAGTACTTAAACGCTTTGTCTACAATCGCGTGATTCTAAAATCCGAATTCCAAGCAATCGAATATAAGGGCCAACAAATAGTGATGGAGTTATTTGAAGCCTTTGCATCCGACCCCACCCGATTACTACCCGAAAATACCAAGGGTCGGTGGCAACTGGCGCAGAATAAGAAAGATGACGTGCAAATGCGCATCATCTGCGACTATATCTCCGGCATGACCGATGAGTTTGCCGCCAAACTTTACCATTCACTTTTTACCCCTAAACACTAATCGCTGCTTTACAATGGCAACTGGTTTGATAACATTGAGCTTACACGTGTAAGCCCAATGTATTAAGTGACCAAAATGATGAGTAGTAAAGCTAGCCCTCCAACGAAACAATTGCCCTACAGCGCCAAAGAAGAATGGCTAAATACATGGACTCATGGTGTCGGGGCCATTGGTGGACTGTTAAGCCTACTATTATTCATGGTCATTAGTATTGAATCTCAGCAATGGCTAAAATTGGTTACCAGTAGCGTCTACGGCGTCAGTTTGACCTGCTTAATGGGCGCCTCTGCGCTCTATCATGGTTGCACAGATCCAATTAAAAAGGCGCGCTATAAACTCTTAGACCATTGCGCGATCTATTTACTGATTGCCGGCACTTATACACCCTTAATCACCCATACGATCCCTTCTACCATGGGATTTATTGTCTTAGCCTTGGTCTGGTTTTTTGCACTTGCTGGCATCGCAGTCAAACTGATTTTTGGTAGTCAATACAAGAAATTCTCTGTGGTTACTTACTTGGCGATGGGTTGGTTATCTCTGCTGGTGATCTACGAATTAGTGCAAGCGTTGGAGCCGATTGCGCTCATGCTATTAGGCCTTGGCGGCGCTATTTACTCCAGTGGTGTGTATTTCTACCTTAACCACAAAATCCCATATAACCACGCAATCTGGCACTTATTTGTCTTAGCCGCGGCAATATGTCATTTCTTTTTAATTTATGCTTATGTTTTATAAAAGATAGCGTGATCTGAAACATTTTGTGGCAATATCTTACTTTCAATTTACACCAAGGTATCCGACAATATAGCTAATTAAGCAAGAGTGTTACATTACATGAATTACAGCGGATCAAAATTTAGCTTATTGGTTATGCTCAATATCCTGATGTGCGGACAAGTTGCATATGCTCAATCACCATCACAGACACCAAAAGTAAATATCTGTTATGAAAATCTGAGTCAAGCCTACCTATCATTAGATGCAAAAAAAATGGTCAATGTCTACGCCGATGGTGGTCATTATATCTCTGCTGGTAGTCGCACCGACATCATCGTGGGTAAACCACAATTGTCTAAATTGTATGTAAAATATTTCAATCGATTGAAAAAGCATAACTCCTCACTCGACCTACACTTTAGAGTAACTAGCCGCCTAGCAGATAAGAATATTGTTAGTGATATTGGTTATTATGTCGTGACAATTATTCCCCCCAAAGAGAGTAAACAACCGGCGAAGCAACATGCAGGAAAGTTTATGATCACCTTTAAGTCTTTAGGTGACAACCAATGGGGAATATGGTCGGAGGCAAACAGCAAGGCCAAGATTGACAGCTATATCAATGCCAAACAAAGCGGCGACCTACATTTTGACGATTATGTCCCCATTTCCCATTATCAAGATTAATCAATAAATGACATCATGCCCCTGTGGCGCATCCCGCCGTTATCAAGACTGCTGCGCGCCGTTACATCAAGGTGAGATATTAGCGAGTTCGCCACAACAGTTAATGCGCAGCCGCTATTGTGCCTTTGTTATGGGACACATTGATTACCTCGTTATCACCCATAGTCCCGACACCCGTAGCAGTATCTCGCCACAATCTATTGCGCAATGGAACAGCCAGTGCGATTGGCGTGGTTTGCATATTGTTACCAGAGCGCCAGATATAGCCAGCAACAAAGTTGAATTTATTGCTTGGTACAAGCAGGCCAATAAATTAGTTTACCATCATGAATTATCGCTGTTTAAATATCAGAGTATCGATGACTCACTATCGAGCAGCCTAACCGACTCGTTATGCCCTGACAACGCTTGGTACTATCACAGCGCAACCTATCCAGAGCGAATAGTTACCTCACCCGGTCGAAATGACCGTTGTATTTGTCATAGTGGTAAGAAATTCAAGCAGTGCTGCGCTAAGTAATTTAGACACCTATAACGTTTCTAACGCCAAGTTGAATGAATAATGATATGGGAAGAGAATTAGGCGACGTGAAGCTGCGCACCATAGTTTTGTTGCGCATTGAGTAACTGAGTAATATCGATATCGACAACCTGTTTAGCTGATTGCTGCTGCTGAAACCTTGCAGCAGTATGACAATCTAGATTGTCATACACTTGAGTGTCAATATCGTGTGTCTTATCCAACGCAAAGCACAACGCTTCAGGATTAATACAATGACCCAGTCGCATCGCCAGTAGGCCTTCTTCCTGTGCCAACTTTGCTAATGCTAAAGATTGCTCACCATCTTCATTCGTCGCAACAAGTCGCTGCGCCGGTGGCAACTCCAATTTATCTCTTAATGACAGCGGGCTATCGTTGAGGGGACTTTGTGACTCGAAGGTAAATTGACCTTGTTGACATACATCTTTAGAAAGCATCGATAGCAATAGTGCGAAGTTGGCTTTATCGCCGGCTTCGACACTTTGGTTTAACTTTTGCCCCAACTGAAGTTCGTTGGTTAATAATGAAGCTATCTGCATGGTTTTCTTGCTAATGATGACATTATTTAAGCTATCGGCGATAGTAATGAAAACTTTAGCTATTTTTCGTAAAAAAACCTTTACCTAACTAGGGTTCTGCACTATGATGCGCTCGCACTTGAGTGGAGGGGTTCCCGAGTGGCCAAAGGGATCAGACTGTAAATCTGACGGCTCAGCCTTCGGTGGTTCGAATCCACCTCCCTCCACCATTCAAGTTCCTTTCTATATATACATCCTGAAAAACACTAAAACACTAAAACACTAAAACACTAAAACACTAAAACACTAAAACACTAAAACACTAAAACACTAAAACACCAAAACACTTAAATAGTACAAGACCAAAGCGGGATCATCTGACTCTTTAAATCTCAGACGGCTCAGCCTTGCGTGGTTCGAATCCACCTCCCTCCACCATTCAAGTTCCTTTATTTATATCTCTGAAAAAACCAAAACCATAAAATAGAAAGACCAGCGGGATCATCTGACTCTTTAAACCTCAGACGACTCAGCCTGCGGTGGTTCGAATCCACCTCCCTCCACCATTCAAGTTCCTTTCTTTATATCTCTGAAAAAACCAAAACTATAAAATAGAAAAACCAGCGGGATCATCTGACTCTTTAAATCTCAGACGGCTCAGCCTGCGGTGGTTAGAATCCACCTCCCTGTACCATCTAAATCAACTATTAAAACAAACTTCACCAACAAATTTTATTGTTCACATGCCATTTCTATGCAAAATAATGATAATTAATAGTAATTCTCATTCAAATAATTTGTGATCGAGCTATTTATCGCCCTTTTCTTCACTTATATGTAAATAAGGCTTTATTAAATCGATCTATTTCTTATATGATATTCTAAAGCAATAATGAGTTAACTGAGGATCAAGGATTGAGTGAAGCGGTAAGAATGCCCTACGACAAATTACGAGTATTACTCGTTGATCCTCAACGCCCTTTCCAAATCATGATGAAGGGGATTTTAACCAATTTTGGTGTCGTTAATGTCGATTTTAGTGAGAGCGGAGAAGCAGCTGTTCGATCATGTCGCGCTAAGAAATATGACCTATTGCTGGTTGAGTATAATCTAGGTAATAAAAATGGCCGACAATTACTCGAAGAGCTAAGAACTCTGCGTCTAATTAGTCCTGACACGCTGTTTCTTATTGTTTCTGCTGAGACAGAACGAGCCATTGTGCTTGGCACCATGGAAATGGTCCCAGACGATTATATTATTAAGCCCTTCTCACAGCGTCTACTTGACATGCGGCTCAAAAAAGCCTGGTCAAAGCGGCGCGCAATGAGTGATGTTTATCATTGCGTCGACAAAAAGGACTATCCTGGCGCAATCAAAGCTTCAAAGCAGCTTATTCGCGATAAGAACCGTCATGCACCGTTTATCATTCAGATGATGACGGATTTCATGTGCATCAATAAGCAATTCGATGAGGTGGTTGCTAATTTAACCACAATCCTAAAAGAACGTGATTTGCCTTGGGCGACAATCGCATTAGCCCGTGCCCACTTTGGTCTAAAACAGTTAGAAACAGCCGAACGTTTACTCAAAGATTTGCTGGCTAACCATAGCATGCAGGTGGCCGCATTAGACCTACTAGCCGAAGTTCAGCTGGCGATGGAGCAAAATGAACAAGCAAAAATAACCCTCAAGAAAAGTGTAGAAATTTCACCCTATTCGATGGTACGTCATCAACTGATGGTTAATATTGCGCAGCAAGACAATGATCAAATGCTAGTTAAAGAAAGTTACGGTCAATTGCTTACTCTTAGTCGTCGCTCTGTGCACGCCGGTACCGATAACCTATTAAACTTTACCCGCAGCATCGTCGATACCATTAGCCTATGTGAAGAGCCTAGAGACTTTAACAAAGTGCAAAATGAATTAAATACCACCCTTCATCGCGCTAAGCAGGAAGAAGGGCGTAGCCTTAATTATCATTTTGGAGTCATTGAAGGTATTGTGCAAGCGCAGCTGCAGTCTGCTAAAGGCGAGAAGTTAAGCGCTAAGAAGAGCTTAATGAATGCTATTTACTCCTTTTGTGATGAAAATGATCAATGGGATCTACCCGACGAATTGGCCATAGATACTTGTATCACTCTACTCAATGTTAATGATTTTGATTTACTTAATAAATTTGTAGACCAACTACCACTCGACAGTCCCATTGGCCAACAAGTATTAGCGCGCCTCAGTGATGATGATGTTACCTCCGTACAGACAGAGTTCAAACAAATTACGCGTCAGGGTATCCAAGCCTATAGTGATAACAACAACCTCGAAGCTCTTGAATTGTTTAGTCAAGCGCTGACGTTAACCCCCGTTAATTCGGGTGCAATTCTCAACGTGCTACAAGCCCAAATTAAGCTAATGCAAGAGCATAAAAAATATCTCAAAGCGTTAGTGGTGGAATGTAAAGATTGTTTTAGGTCGATTAAAGGTATGAAACTAACAGCTGCTCACCAAAAACGCTTTAACAAATTGCAGTCAGAGTTTGATGCGCTAACCCGAACCAAAAAATAGTCCGCTAGTGTCGCTTTATAGCGTAATTAAAGGTATGAAGCGAGCAAGTGCTCACCAAAAACGCTTTAACAAATTGCAGTCAGAGTTTGATGCGCTAACTCGAACCAAAAAATAGTCCGCTGGTGCCGCTTTATAGCGTAATTGAAGGTATGAAGCGAACAAGTGCTCACCAAAAACGCTTTAACAAATTGCAGTCAGAGTTTGATGCGCTAACCCGAACCAAAAAATAGTCCGCTGGTGCCGCTTTATAGCGTAATTGAAGGTATGAAGCGAACAAGTGCTCACCAAAAACGCTTTAACAAATTGCAGTCAGAGTTTGATGCGCTAAC